>WNFI01116838.1_pt1 | contig 24019 bp, 11 predicted proteins | sample 5400471 | NCBI WGS metagenome assembly WNFI01 (sample SAMN13153348, study PRJNA577476) | soil metagenome | isolation source: 100 cm saprolite on Douglas fir-dominated hillslope | place: USA:California | collected 2013-09-17 | reverse complement strand
TCTGTCAGTAGCACATCGATCGATACGGAAGGCACTTTGTCGAGCGCTTCCTGGCCGGATGCAGCCATACCCACAACGACAATATTGGGGTCACTCTCGAGCATCGTCTTCAGCCCCATGCGGAGGACCTGGTGATCGTCCACTACGAACACTCGAATTGGATCACTGTTGGTCATGGGAGCCCGTGCGATCAATGATACGCAGCTGCGCGATAAAGCCGCAATAGTGCTGTAGCACTAGTGGAATCGGCCCTCGCTAACCATTGACCTCTCTTCAGAAGCATCACTAGGATGGGTGGCGTTCCAAAACCAGCCGGTTTTCAGATGATAGCGACCTATTGCAGTTGTTTAGGCAAAGGGAACGCTTCACGATCGGTCGAAAAAGATTCCGTGAGGCACTTCATGAAACTTCTGCATCGGATTTTCCTTGTTGTCTGCGTTGCCCTCGCTCTACCACCCACTGCGTGGTCTCAACAACAGTCCGCCTCCCTGACCGGACAGGTCCTCGATAGCTCCGGCGCGGCAATTCCGGGAGCCACTGTGACTATTGCAGATCCAGAGCGGGGAATAAAGACAGTTGTGATGACAGACAGCCATGGCAGCTATACGATTCCCGAGCTGCCCCCGGGCGATCATTACCAGATTAGGGTTATGAAGACAGGATTCAAGGAAACCGTGCAAAAGAACGTAAGCCTGCAGGTCGCACAGTCTGCAAAGATTGACCTCACACTTGACCTGGGGAATGTCACGGAGAGCGTCACAGTATCGTCGGCCCCTCCGCAGCTGGACACCCAGACTTCATCATTGGGGCAAGTGATCACGGGACAGACCGTGGAGAATCTTCCGCTTAATGGACGAAGCACCTTCCGGCTGATTGCCCTTACTCCCGGCGTCACGTTTTCGCAATCTGCTTATGGCCAGTTTGGTGACGTCGCTGTCAATTCGACATGGGATACCAACTTCAGCATCAATGGCGGCCGCGCACAATCGAATGAAATTCTCATTGACGGTGTACCCAGTTCGACAGGCTTCTTTGACCAAATCACCACGTTACCCACGGTAGATGACACGCAAGAGTTTAAGGTCGAATCAAATAATCTCTCCGCTGCATACGGGCGTTATGCCGGGGGCGCCATCAACGTTACGACTAAGGGGGGAACAAATCAGCTTCACGGAAATGTCTACGAGTTTTTACGCAATTCCTATTTCGATGCGAACGACTGGTTCAATAAGCGGGCCGGTAATCCCATCGCATCATTCCGCATGAACCAGTTCGGCGGCACCGTTGGCGGTCCAGTCACCGTTCCGCATCTGTACAACGGACATGATAAGACGTTTTTCTTCTTTTCCTATCAGGGGACGCGTCGCACCAAAGGCAGCACCTTTATCGGCACAGTACCTACTGCCGCAGAGAGAAACGGAGATTTCACTGGCTTGCCCACGATCTACAACCCGTATACGACAAACGCCACAACAAAAGTTCGCACCGCGTTTCCCAACAATATGATCCCCATGAGCTTGCAGGATCCGGTGGCGTTGAAGATGGCCGCATTCTTTCCGCTTCCTAACACGGGTCCAGCCGGGGCAACGACAAACAACTTTATCAGCAATGCGCCCGTGAAATTGTCCCAGGATGTATACAGTCTGCGTATCGATCAGAACGTGTCGCAGGCCTATCACATCGACGGAAGGTACGCATATAGTACGACTCCTCTTACGCAACCGAACACCTTCGGCAACGTCGCGACACCGGGAACAGGTGCAGTTGGTACTACTACCTTCACCAACCAATCTTTTGCACTCAATAATCTTTATGTCTTCTCCCCCACTCTGCTGGTCAATGCGAACTATGGCTTCGCGCGTTGGTTTCAGGCACGCCAGACCCTAAGCTACGGCTTCGATAACAGCACTCTCGGCTTCCCATCTTCATTGGTCAGCGCCATCACTATACCCATGTTTCCCGGGGTGTCCATTGCTGGTTACACCGGCCTTGCGAACCAGAGCTACCTGAACAACGGAAATGATTCCCATGCATTGCTGATCAATGCGACCAAGCTCCTCGGAAAGCAGACTCTTGCCTTCGGCGTGGATGGACGTCTGCACCGAATTAATTTTTTCAATGTGAACAACAGCGCGGGAGCTTACAATTTTGCCAGCGCGCAGACACAAGGCCCTCTAGCCACCACGGCTACGGGTGGTAACGCGTTCGCGAGCTTCCTCCTTGGCTTCGGCACTTCGGGCAGCATACCCATTGGTTCCGGTGTCGAGATGCAGAACTTCTACGGCGCCATTTACGTGCAGGACGACTTAAGGTTCACTCAGAAGCTCACCGTCAACCTTGGCATACGCTATGACGGAGAGTCACCCTACACGGATCGGCACAACGAGTTGAACTACTTCGATCCGGCGATCGCCAGTTCAGCCGCGAACCCAAGCTTTCCAACTCTCAAGGGAGGGCTCGCCTTTGCTGCCACAGGCAGTACACCGCGCACGGTGTACACACGCCAGCACAACAACGTCGCACCTCGCGTAGGGTTCGCCTTCAGTCCGGTACCCAATACGTCGGTACGTGGCGGCTTTGGCTTGTCCTACGCGCCGCTCGAGATTACCAACAATGCAGTCGGCTTTTCCCCTAGCCTGGGATACGCTTCCTCTACGTCGTGGAACACATCTCTTGACGGAGGCAATACACCTGCCAACCTGCTGCGAAATCCATTCCCGCAAGGTTTGATAGCTCCGTCTGGCTCAACGCTGGCCGCATCAACGCAGTTGGGCCAGGCCTTGACAGTCTGGAACCACAATCCGTCCACGCCTTACTCTATGCAATGGAACGCCGACGTACAGCAGCAATTTCCCAGCTCCATTCTCTTTGATCTTGGCTACTCAGGCTCGCGTGGTGTGCATCTTACAAGCACGGTGGACCTCAATACCCTAAACCCTCAGTACCTCTCTCTCGGAACGGCCTTGACAACCCTGGTTGCCAATCCTTTTCAACCATATGTCAGGATTGGCAGCCTCTCGAATGCAACTGTGGCACGCCGCCAACTGCTGTTGCCTTACCCGCAGTTCCTCAGCGTTCAGGAGGTAAACGATCCATACGGTGAATCAACCTATCATTCGTTACAGACGAAACTAGTGAAGCGGATGACGAATGGGGTTACGTTCCTCGTGTCCTATACCTGGAGCAAACTGATTTCCAATGTCAATGCACAGAATGCACCGATAGGCACCACGGACAATACCGGAGTACAGAATTACTACAATTTAGCAGGCGAGCGCAGCATCTCTGAGCTGGATCAACCGCATAATCTGATTGCGAATGCCGTCGCAGAGCTGCCATTCGGGCACGGAAAGTATTTTTTCAGTAACGACCCCGCTGTTCTGGATAAGTTTGTTGGTGGCTGGAAGCTCACCTCGATCTTCACGGAGCAGAGTGGCTTTCCGTTGACCTTATCTGCAGCAGGTACGGGTGCTGGAACGCGGCCGAACCTAGTGTCTGGTGTCAATCCTAAGATTCAGGGCAGTCGATCGAACCAGCAGCGTGTACTTGCTTACTTCAATACCGCTGCATTTGTTACCCCACCGGCTTACACTTTCGGGAATGTTGGCCGTACCTTCGCCGCAGTGCGCGGGCCGGGTGTGCAGAACCTGGATGCATCCATCCAGAAAGATACAAGCTTTGAAGGGCTCAGGACGGAGTTGCGTTTGGAAGTCTTCAATGTGACCAATACGCCACATTTCGCCATGCCGGATATGGCCCGGCAGGACGCCGCCTTCGGTACTATTACCAGCGTGATTCCTTCACCTCCTCAACCGGAAATGCAGGTCGCTCTCAAAATCTTTTTCTAATCCGATTCAGCAGGACTGGTGTACTTACAATGAACCGTCGAGAATTGATCAGGAACGCTTTGCTCTCCGCTGGTGCGGCTGCAGCCGGTGAAGCAGTAGCGCAGCCGAGACCACAACAATCCGCCCACACTAGTTTCCCTGCTCCGCCACGGAAGACGAACCATGAGGCTATGCCCAATATCCTTTGGGTATGCACCGACCAACAGCGCTTTGACACCATCCGGGGCCTCAGCAATCCTTTGATTCAAACACCGAACCTGCAGAACTTCATGGCGGACTCCGTCACGTTCACGAACGCATTCGTTCAGACCCCTATCTGCTCCCCATCGCGTGGGAGTTTTCTCACCGGACGTTATCCTCACGTGACGGGCTTGCGCGCCAATGGTCAAAGAATTCGTCCTACGGAACGCCTCGTCCCCCGAATCCTCGCCGACTATGAGTACACCTGTGGCCTTGTCGGCAAGCTGCATCTTTCCCCTTGTCTGGGTGGACGGGTGGAGAATCGTATCGACGATGGATACGAGGTTTTTGAATGGAGCCATGACATCTCCAACCAGTGGCCGCTCAAGAACGAGTGGTACGTTTGGCTGGAGCGGCAGGGCGTGAAGATGCCAAAGCAGCCAGCAAAGCATGTATGGGGCATGCCGATCGACCCCAAATATTCGCAGACCGCATGGTGCGCCGACATGGCCATTCAGTTCATGCGGCAGCAACGCGAGTTCAATCCCTGGCTGATGTCCGTGAACATCTTCCAGCCGCATCATCCGTTCTTCCCTACCGAAGAGTATCTGAGTCACTACGATCCGAAGAAGATGCCCGTGCCTGCCTACCGTGAGGGTGAGTTAGAGAACAAACCGATATTCCAGAAAGTAGACCACCAGGGCGCTTACGGTGGCAGCGCCATCTCGTTCGCCAAGACCTCTCCTGAGGACCACCAGGAGATTATCGCCGCATACTACGCGATGATTGAACAGGTCGATACCGAGATGGGCCACATGCTTCAAGCGCTGGAAGAGACGGGGCAGGCCGATAACACTATCGTGATCTTTATGAGCGATCACGGCGAGATGCTCGGAGACCATGGAATGTACCTCAAAGGGCCCTACTTCTATGACTGTCTGACCCGTGTTCCGTTGATCATCCGATGGCCTGGACGATTTAAGAAGGGGGCAAAGGTGGACTCGATGGTAGAACTCATCGATCTCGCCCCTACGCTGCTTGAGGCGGCGGGAATTCCTGTCCCTGTCGGCATGCAAGGTCGCTCGCTGGTTCCGCTATTGACGGGCAGCACCCAGGAGCATCGCGATTCAGTCTACATGGAGTATTTCGACGCAAACGCGACGTATGAGATTCCACCAATGTTGACCAGCATTCGCACCAACAAATGGAAGCTCAACTTTTGTGACAGACCGCGCTCAGGGGAGTTGTATGACCTTGAAAAGGATCCGGGAGAGTTCACGAATCTGTGGGCAGATGTCCACCACACAGACACGCGGGAGATGATGATGCACAACCTTGTTTCACGAATGATTGAAACAACAGATCCCCTTCCTGATCGGCACACTGCCTGGTAACAGCACCTCGAAGACCTGGAATCAATTGCAATATCGACGGTAGTGAAGTCTTAGCCTGATTGGAAAAATAATGAGAATGAAATTGGCTTTGTGCGTTGTTACAGCGACACTGTGTCTCTCTGCTGCTGCCCAACAGCACCGCGCCCCCGCGGTTCCCCTGGTGACGAGCGATCCCTACCTGAGTCTCTGGTCCATGAGCGATAAACTTACGGACACGCCAACCAAGCACTGGACTGAGGTTGCTCAACCCATCATCGGCTTGATCCGTGTAGACGGCCACACTTATCGCTGGATGGGAGCGATGCCTCGTGGATATTTTGGGTTGCCTAACATCGAAGCGATGACTCAGACCTCCGTTGAAGTCCTGCCTCTGCATTCGATTTATCACTTTGCTGCCGGTGGCATTCAGATGTCCGTCACCTTTTTCACACCGCTCTTTCCCAAAGATCTCGATGTGATGTCACGGCCTGTAACCTATCTCACCTGGAGCGCCAAGGCTGTTGATGGAAAGCAGCACCAGGTAGATCTCTTCCTGGATGTCGATCCTCTTATCTCCGTCAACGATGCGGCACAACCGGTCACATGGTCCCGCACCCACGTGACGGACCTCACGGTGCTGAGCACGGGATCGCGAGACCAGGCCATCCTGCATCAATCGGGAGATCGCATCCGGATCGACTGGGGCTACTTCCATCTCGGCATTCCAGATGCAAGCGGTGCGACGACATCGCTTGCAAACGACGGAATCCCTGCGTTTGCGACGTCTGGCAAGCTTCCTGAAAACGATGATCTCAGTATGCCGAAACCAGCTCGGCAGGGACATCCCGCCCACCTCTCTGCGACCCTGCCACTTGGAACTGTTGGAGACTCGCCCGTCGAGCGGCATGTTCTGCTGGCATACACGGAGGGATACGCTATCGAATACCTCGGTCGCCGGTTGCGACCATACTGGCAACGCAACGGCATGACCGAGGCCGAGATGCTGGTTGCTGCGGAGCAGCAGTATGCTTCGCTTGAGGCCAGGGGCAGCGACTTCGATCGCAAGCTCACGGCACAGATGACAAAGCTTGGCGGTAAGGACTACAGCTATCTGACCGCATTACTTTTTCGTCAAACCGTGGCGGCGCACAAGCTCGTAGCCGACATCGATGGCACACCGATGTTGTTCTCGAAGGAAAACGATAGCAACGGTTGCATCGATACCGTGGACGTAACGTATCCCTCCTCGCCTTTTTTCCTCCTCTTCAATCCGAAACTGCTTCAGGCGCAGTTGGAGCCCCTGATGCGCTATGCAGCCCTGCCGCGCTGGCGTTTTCCTTTCGCACCACATGATCTTGGCACTTATCCCCTTGCCAACGGCCAAGTCTACGGTGGCGGTGAACTCAATGAAGAAAACCAGATGCCGGTAGAAGAGAGCGGCAACCTTCTTATCATGATCGCTGCGCTCGGCCGTGCGGAAGGCAACTGGGACTTCGCAAAGCAGTACATGCCGCAGTTGAAGCAGTGGGCTGCCTACCTCGCGAAGAACGGACTGGACCCAGAAAATCAACTTAGCACCGATGATTTCGCCGGCCACCTCGCCCACAATGCGAATCTTTCTATCAAGGCCATTGAGGCTCTCGGTGCATTCGTTCAGATCGCACGCGGCGCTGGCGATGCCAAGCTCGCAGAGGAGTACTCCGCTATCGTTCGCCCGATGCCGATGGAATGGGAGCGTATGGCTATCGAAGGCGATCATTACAAGCTTGCATTTGATCACCCCAATACCTGGAGCCAAAAATACAATCTCGTATGGGATGACATCCTCGATCTTCACCTCTTTCCCAAGAGGGTCCGCGATACGGAGTGGGCTTTCTACACCAGGCAACTTCAGCCGAATGGCCTGCCCCTCGACAACCGCAAGACGATCACGAAATTGGATTGGGAAGTTTGGACTGCAAGCCTGTCTTCCGATCCATCACAATTTCAGGACCTGATTCATCGCCTCGTAGTCTGGGCAGATACTACCCCGTCTCGGGTGCCGACTACCGACTATTATGACACCGTAAGTGGTAAGGAGATCGCTTTTCAGGCCAGATCTGTGGTGGGTGGCGTCTTCATCAAAGCGCTGATGGAGGAGCAAAATAAAAAATAGTTGCATGCTCTGGAGCGGAATTTAATTCTGTGTCGCTTTGATGTTTGCGCTGCTTCGAGCAAACTGCATCCATCGGCCAAGCGCTCTGCCTGTGTAGGGCGCTTTAACATGCACGCAGGTTCCCTGGTTCACTCCCGAGATAATATTCAACTCTGCGTTGATATTTGCACTTCTTCTACGCATTCCACGAAAGCCAAAATCTCCTGAATGCTCTCCGTAGTTAAAGCCGCAGCCGTCATCGCAAATATCCAATTCGAGGGAACGAAATTCATACTTTAGCCGCAACGTGATTACGCTTGCTCGCGCATGCCGGAGAACGTTTGCGATCGACTCGCGTCCTATATGAAACAAAGCGTCGCGGACTGCTAACGAAAGAGGCTGAGCCGTACCTTCGCGTATCAGATGTATCTGCATTTCATTGCCTTCGAGCATGGTGTATGCACATCGTTCCAGAAGCGTGAGAACGTCGGCATCATCATCTGTTCCCGGATGCAATGCTGCGATCTCTGAGCTCGCTTCGCGATGGGTTCGAGTAACCAAATCGCAGGCAATCGTCAGCTTATCTACAACGGCAGACATTGTCATGGTTCCAGATCGAGCCGAGTTCCGAACTCCCTGAAGGTGGAATCCTACGCCAGCGAAACTCTGTGCCAACGTATCGTGCATCTCGTGCGCAAGACGCTCACGCTCGTGGAGGATCGCGCGCATCTGCCAACGTTCAATCCTGAGATAGATGTATACCGTGAGAGCGATGAGCGCAGAGAAAGCAATGAGGTCGAGGATCAGGTAGCGTGGTGACCACCACGGCGGCCCTGCGAGAACTTCTGCGTCATCCATCGATCGCATCAGGATCGTGAAAGCCCCCCCGTCCTTGCCGTCCCAGGGGCCTACACGGCATACCCCGCGAATTCGCAACTCGCTTCCTGGTAAGAGTGCTTCGAACTGCTCATCGGAAAGGCCACGAGGGCCTATAGCTCGAAAAGTTTGTGCAGAGTCTTCAAGGAACAGCGTCACGCGTCCTGCGGAGTCCATACTCTTACTTAGCAGCCGCGCACGCAGCTCTGCGAGCTTGCCATCAAAAAGAACTCCGGCAGCCTGCGTTGAAGTCACAGAAGACGGAGGGAGAAGATTTCGATCTCCAGTGAGATTGATCGCCTGCGCAAGAAAATTGATTCCATATCCCTGGCTTTTTGTATGTCCGGTTAGCTTTACTTCATCACCCAGGTTGAGAGCAGCGGTGGCCGAAGATTCAACTGCGATGCCTCCTGTGCTGTCCTGCACATACAAGGGAGAAAGCAGCGTTACCACACCGCCAAGAACGACGCTATTGTGTGCTCCTGTACGCTGCATCTTTACCGCTTCGATAGTCGATGGAATCAGTATGTCAGGTGTATCGATATCGCCGGGGCTGAGCTCTGGCGGTTGTGTGTGACTTCCTGTCGTCTGGTCGTAGTCAGCCTCATGGTAGGAGAACTTCGGTGTTTGAACGAAGCTCACGTGAGAGCGAATGGCGGCAAGGTCATCTATTGTTGCCTTCTTCACTATGACGTTTTTCCAGGCACCGCCCGTCGTCATCGAACGAAGGCCAATCCTTCCTGTTGAGACACAGTTCTGCTCTTGCATTACGCCAAAAGTAGTTGTTCCGGTTACGGTGTTCGTTGCCCGGGTTCCGATAGTGCATCCCAGTGCGACCAGATGCAGGTGGTACCACACGCCTGCATCGACACCATCAACCATCACTGTTGGGCGGCCCTCCATCCAGCCATGGTCCGCTCTTCCCATGACGAGTGCCTGATCATCAGAACGCAGACCCACGTAGTAACCGCTGTATGCATCCACGCCCGGCTCAGCCTGCTTTACACGGATCAATAGACCTACGTCACCGGAATGGCCGATCAGTTTCAGATCTGCGTCCAGTGTGATATCGCCCCACTCGCTGGACCCGGTTATGAGTTTGGCTCCATGTTCATCGGATCGATTAACTACAGCATTGCCGTCTATCTGCCAATTTCCTCCCATAGTTGTCCATTCTGTCGCCTTATGTTTTGCGAAGCGATCCGTATACGGTAATGTCGCCGGTTTGAACCGGAGCAAGGACCAGGCCATACCGATCAGGCATATCGACAATATGGATCCGATGACCGCATAACGTTTCATGGAGTCGGTCTCCAATCCATCTTCAGTAGAGTCTGTACCTCTTCCGTGTCGACATTCTCTCTGGTAATCAATACAGGCTCGAAGAACATCACCGGCTGCACGGACCGATGGTTGTCGAGTGCAACAATATTTTCCACGGCCTGCTCCCCCATCGCCCTCATATTTGGAACAACCAAACCATCGACCGTACCTCTTCGTAGAAGAAGCAGTAGTTCCAGAGTGCGGTCGGTGCTTAACAGGCGAACCACACCATTGCGATGCAACGCTTCCAATGCGGTTGCTGCACCACGCGCTCCAGCACTGTTGAGAGCGTAGATTGCAATAAGCTTCGGATGGTCGCGGAGAATACGAGCTGTGGTCATTTCTCCCTGACCGTATGTTGCCGCGCCGCCCACCTCGCTCACAACGCTTATCCCTGGACCACAACGTGCGAGCGCTTGCTCAAAAGACGAAACGAGCTCGGCGCTTCCGGGCATCACAGGGTCAATACCAATCATGGCTACTTCACCGGATCTTCCAGGCCCGCTGCAGATTCGCTCTGCTGCGAGTTGTGCCGAACGATCCAAATTCGTGAGCACGAAGGACAGATTCGCATTAGGAGGAAACGGGATGGGGGCTCCAAGAATGACAACCGGAATCTTCTTCGATAGAGCGCGTTGGATCGCAGTATCAAGCGCAAACGCCGCAGCCGGGGTTAGGACAACCCCAGCGTTGCGTTGTTCGATAGCACGTTCCACTAACTCGATCTGCTGTTCCGTGTCGTCTCCGCCCCGAGGTCCATTCCAGTAAACCTTCATTCCATGTCGTGCAGCAGCATGTGCCATTCCCGCGTGCTCGGTCACATACAATGATCCCGAAGCATCGATGGGTATCGCGGAAATTACCTTGGAAGACTCGGATCGTCTGCATCCCGAAAACATCGGAACAAGCAGAACGAAGATCGCGGAGGCGAAGTATTTTAGGCGCATTGACGAATAGTAGTAGACATAGGATCTTGCACCAACGTCATAAAAACTTCGAAACAGAAATGCCCCGGTCATTCTAAGTGCCTACGGGCATGTCCCCGACAGGCTGTTCCCCGATTTCGTGTGGGAACCACTTATCGGTGATCTCCTTGAGGGCACGCAGGTCCTGCTTCGTACTCTTGGCGGACATTATAATGTTTCGATCCTCTGTCCAGCGTCCGTACCAGGTGCAGGACTCAAATGTATCGTTCTGCTCTTTGCGCCAATCCTCGGACAGTTTTCTATAATGGCCCAGAATCGCGTTGTTTGAGCGTTCATCAGCAAGATTGATGAGCTGGTACGGATCGTTACGATGGTTGAAGAGCAATTCTTTCCTGTCCCGACGATAGATTCCGTAGGTGTACTCATGATCCCGAAGGCCCCGCCATTCAGACCCATCTGCCCACGCTGCAGTCGCACCCATACCTTGCATGTGCGCGGCATCCAGATCCGGACTTCCTTCTCCGGTGATTGCCTTGCTCAGGTCTCTGCCTTCGACGGCGGAAGGAATCCGAATACCCATCAGAGACAGAATGGTTGGCATGATATCGGGTGTTCCTAAGAGGACATCGGAAACGGTTTTTGAAGGAATCTTCTGCGGCCATCTCATCAGGAACGGTATTCGCGCTGCCTCCTCATAGAAGATCAACTTACCGTGGCGTCCGTGCGATCCGAACATCTCGCCATGATCTGAAGTAAAGACAAGAATCGTATCCTCGGTGAGCCCTTGTTCGTCCAACGTTTTCATCAGGCGTCCAAGGTTCCAATCCAGATTGGTCACCTGTGCATAGTAAACTTTCAAATCATCGTGGACCGCGTTGTCAAAATTCGCCGGCAGCTTTTGCCAGGCGTCCGCATATGGGTCCGAGCTCGTTGAGTAGTTTGGGGCTAGCGGCAGTTTTACATCTCTGAACATCTCCGCATACTTCGGGTCTACGTTCCCTTGTCCCCACGGAGAATGAGGCGGTCCCCACGAGAGAAAAAGTGCAAAGGGTGCTTCTTCTTTGGCGGCTCTTTTTAGAAAATTTATGGCCTTATCGGTCTGACCATCAGGTTCATATTCCTTGCGAATGTGGGGATTCGCATCGTTATTGAAATACGGTGACCGGTAATAAAAGTGGTTGAAGTTATATGCCTCCCACACTCCGTCGAATCCTAGGCGATATGGTCCGGGAGGTGTAAAGCCATTTTTGATGAGATTGTGATGTCCCAGTTGATTGGCCCACAGATGCCATTTCCCGATATAGGCGGTGTTGTATCGAGCTTTCGTAAGAGCATGGCCGAAACATTCATGTTCTGGGCTAAGACGTATCTCATTAATGACCATGCCAGTGCTCGATTGGTACTTTCCCGTCATCAGCGATGCGCGGTACGGAGCGCAGACTGGGGTCGATGAGATCGCTTGATGCAGATTGCAGCCTTGGGCCGCCATGGCGTCCATGTTGGGGGTCCGGGCGTATTCGTCACCGGCATAGCCGCAAGACGAATAACGCAGTTGGTCTGCAAATACATAAACAAGATTTGGCCGTTTTAGCTGGCGTCCGTCGTCTTTGCTGGTTCTCATCGCGAATGAGCCTGCAGTTGCTGTTGCGCCAGCCACGAACTCACGACGATTCATCATAGGCTACGAATCCTTCTATTGGTGATTCACGTTGGCGTAGACATGATCAGTGCTTTGGGATCGGTACTTCGACCGCACTGAGAAGGAACCCCACTTGAATACGCAAGATGCTAACGTCGCAGTCCTGGAATGGTCAATGGTCACAAGTAACCAAACGCCAATGGTTCAATAGAACTACTCCTAGGCGGTTTTTCATCTCCTCCCAGAGTGTTTCAGTAGTCTTGGCTTTTACCGGCGCTAAACCTCGTTGCCCGAACGATCGGGCCCAGCAGCCGCTACCTGTTGTATGACCTCAAGGAAGCGCGAGGCAAAACTCCGCACGTAGTGGCGGTTTCAGGCAAGCTTACCGACGAAACTTACGCGGATGACCTTCTCCGTTTCCGGGTAACTGGGATCGATGCCACCGAGGGCGCCGCCGCAGTGAGACTGGGGAATCGGCACGGGTGTCGGTGACGGTCGACGGTAGCGCCGCGGCGATTGATCAGGTGAACGTACGGAACGAGACCGTGAGGGTCCGGTTCAGCAATAGCGTCAAACCTCATTTCATTTGCGTTCGTTTTGCAAGATGAACAGGATCACTCCTTCGCCGAAGCGCTGGCCCCGGCTACATGCAAGTGTCTTTGATCTGCTGTTCGGTATGCCATGCCGAAGTCGATCGTCTGGCGCTCGGCGTTGCGCCGGTAATGGATAGCGATAACATTTTCCGCATTTGATTTGATGGCCTGCCGCGCTTTGGCTGATATGGGGCAGTAGTCGACGTGCTGCGGAATGGCTCCTCGATTGACAGGCACTGCGTCGATCGCCACGACCCCGTTGATCGCTATATCAACGTGCCCAAACCGATTCAAAATCATTACCGCGGCGCTGATCTGTGAGGTGCTAAGAACGCCCGGGTTGAAACGCTTCCGCAGCCAAAGTTCCGGCGCGGTCCACGAGGTGTTGATTGGGCTCTCGCCATTTCCAAATGGGGCGTTGCCGGCGAACCAGTGTGAATCGTTGAAGCTGCCCATTCGCCAATCCGCCGAGCCTGCTGTTGGGTTCTCTGTCGTATAGCGCCAACTGCTGGGAGAATGCTGAGATGTTGGCAAGATGTCTGTGTGGGTGGGATGCGGAAAGACACCATCGTTGATGGAACGAATTTCATCCAATGGCAGCTTGGGTGTTCGATCGTAGCAGAGCAGGCCGTTGACCTCGGTCATCACATCCGTCAGTTCGGTATACACATATCCGCTGAGATTGTGGCTGTCTTTCAACTCGTAGATCTGCCTCATGAAATCAGCGTAGCGATAATAAAGATCTTCTTCGTTCTGCATCATGACATAGCTGCCGCCGTTGACCTGCCATGAGTGCTCCGGCACGAAAAGCCCGATTCCACCGTATTCGCCGCAGACGCTGGCTTGTTCATCGACCTTCAAAAACACGGCCGGCTCGGGATAGCTGTGTGTGTCTTTCACGTCGCCAAAGCCATGAATCTCTCCACCCGAAGCTTCGTTGATCGTGCGCGGAGTGGGATCGAGGCTGCGTACAAGGTTGACGATCTTACCGGTATCGAATGCTCGCTGTCCCTGGCTTTCGTTGAAGGTTACCCACTGAACAATGCATGGGGTGTTGCGTTTGGTGAGAACGAGCCGGCGTAACTCTTCTTCGAACGCGGCGGTGTCCACCGGTGGCGGGGTGGAGTGCGGGCCAGGATAGCTGTTGCAGGAGGGCATATCCTGCCAGACCATCAGGCCAAGTTTGTCGCACCAGTGATACCACCTCGCAGGTTCAACCTTGATGTGTTTGCGGACATAGTTGAATCCCATAGCCTTCATGGATTCGATGTCGTACTTGAGCGCATCTTCCGTAGGTGCGGTATATATGCCATCTGGCCAAAAGCCCTGGTCCAGCGGCCCTTTCTCGAAGATCGGCGCGTTGTTAAGCAACAGTTTGACGTGACCGTCTACATTTCCGATCGAATGCTTGCGCATCGCGGTGTAGCTCTGCACCTGATCGATCACTTTGCCACCCTGCTGCAACGTGAGTTCTACGTCGTACAGAAACGGATAATCCGGTGACCAGAGCTTCGGAGACGGTATCGCAAGGAACCCGGTCGAACCCGCCTTTTGTGTGCTGGTCGCAATAACGCGGCTCCCATCTTTGACGGTGGATGCCCGTAGTGGGGGTGTACATGATGCCGCCGGGTTTGGTCGTCTGCTTGCCACGTGGCTGTCCGCCGAACTCAGTTGGATCGAAGACGCGAACGATGATCTCGTTGTCGCCGCGCGAGAGGTACGGCTTGATGTTGTACGAGTGTGGGTCGTACCCACCGCGATGAATGCCGATGCTTTTTCCATTTACATATACTTCGGACTCCCAATCGACGGCGCCGAAATGAAGCAGCACGTCCCGATCTGCCCATTCCTCGGGCATGCGGACGAGCTTGCGGTACCAGATACGATCGTGGTGCTCCATAATACCTGACAGTGCTGATTCGACGCCAAATGGGACGCAGATCTTTCGAGAAAGAGATTTCCCAAATGCCGGTGCATCCCCTTCCTGTCCCGGTTGGAACTCCCAAATGCCGTTGAGATTCAGCCAGCGCTCACGTACAAACTGCGGCCGGGGATACTCTGGCAACGGATGATTGGGATCCACCTGGGATGACCAACGGGTCATCAAGGGGCTGCTCTGTCGTAGCCATTTCGCGGCGGATTCGCTTGAATCGGATCCCGCAAGCAGAGAGTGGATCAGCGCCGTGTTCTTGATGGCCGCTAATGATGTTGAGGCCGAGAGCTGCCCTATGAAATGGCGTCGTGTGTACATACTGAATCTCCAGCGTCGTGAATCCGACGAATTGCTTCTTACGTGATCGAGGAAGACGAGGGATAGTAGCGATTAAATGTACTCTGCACGTCCATGCGCCAATCTTCGCGTGGCGCCGGAACGACTGCTGAGTGAGGCAGGGGCGGATCCGCGGCACGATAAACCACCTGGGCCTGAAATGCGCATGCCGGGGTCATCAGCAAAATACTGAGACTCCCAAGGAACCTCCCTTCAGAACGGGGTGTACTGCTACACCGACAGGCCGGTGATATATGCCCTGAACTTGTTCGAGAGCCTCTCGTGCGGAGGCGGTAACCCCAACAACTGTGATGTCCGAGGTGCTCTCCAACATGGTCTTCAAGCCCATGCGGACGACTTGATGATCGTCGACCACGAATACACGGATTGGATTGTTATTCGGCATACCCGAAGAGGCTATCGTACGGTCATGGCACCCTCTCCGCAATAGTGCTGTAACACCAGTCAACTTTGGTCTTCTCGTACCATTGACGGTGTAGTCGCAGAATCCCTAGGATGATCGGGCTCCAACAAAATGTCCAGCGTAGCGGTCGTAATCCACTTACGTAAGGATGGACTGCTGTAGCAAGATCTGAGGCGGGAAACAATGAAAATGCAACGTGCTTTTCTTCTGGTTCTCTTTCTGACTAGCTTATCTCTCGTCGCGTCTGCCCAACAGCAGGCAGCATCGCTCTGGCAGAAAACGCATCTTGTTCCGGATCTAGCTCTTGCAAAACACAACGGCCAGATCTACTTGCCTGTGATTTTTCCGAGCTTGTGGCACAACCTCAATCCTTCATCGTCGGCAAATCAGATTCCGAGAAAGAACGGAGCTTCCTGTGGCAGCAGGCGCTTGCTGCACATAATGCTGGTGCAGTCACAGTGAAGATCGCGATGTTTAACGAAGTGAATGAGGGGACAGCGATCTTCAAAGCAGTGAGTCAGCGTAGCGAAGCGCCAAGTGCCGGATTCTGGCTGGTCTTTATTTTGCCGATGAACAAAGCAGGGACAAGATTCAACGCTGTGGTCTGGAAGGCGCATTCGTTGAGAAGAGCGCTGTTCTCCTCGAGGCCTGCAATTTCGATTGGGCAGTATTGATCGGTGGCCCGAAGCGGCAAAGTGCAACAGCATGCTGATCTACGAACAACTCAAAAAGCCAGGGGGCGCGAGCCTTGTCGAATCGCAAAGCTCGCAGGGAACTCGCATCTGGGTATCGACGCTCAATTTCGAGGCCGAAAACCCACCGATCTTCGATTCTGGAAGCAACTGTGGGCGGCTATTGGGAGTTGAGTTGCCCCCCCCCCGGCCTGGCAGCTCTGACAAAACAAGGCATGAACATGACCTTCTGTTGGATTGGCCGAAGAGTTGAGATCGAAATTCGCTATCAGTAAGTGATTTAGCAGTAACAGTTCGCAGTATGTGATTAGGACCTGGAGGTCAGATGAAGCAATTCAAGCTATTGGTCGTGGCGTACGTGTTGGTCGCATCTCTATGGACGCTGCCGGCGATCGCTCAAAGCGTGGTGGGAACTGTGTATGGAAGCGTGGAGGATGCAACCGGGGCCAGATTGTCCGGGGTCGAGTTGGTCCTCACCAACGTACACACAAATGTTCAACAAACCATCAAGGCCAATGGCCACGGAGACTTCCTCTTCAATGCGGTCCAGCCGAGTGACTACACGGTGCGCGCATCCATAAAGGGATTCCGTGCGGAGACACAAACAAATGTCACCGTCGATGCGAACCAGAATGTGAACGTCTCCTTTCATCTGATTGCTGGAGGCGTAACTGAATCGGTTGAAGTGACAGCCGGTACCACCATGGTTGATACACGAGAGGCGCAAATCGGTGAGACCGTGGATTCGCAACGCATCGAGGAATTGCCGACGATCAATCGCGATCCTTACGAGCTGCTGCAGACCGTCACGGGTGTGAGCGGCTACTCGGAAGACACTGTTACGGGAAGTCGTTACGGCGCCAACTTCAGTACCAATGGCTTTCCGTTGTATACCTCCAGCTTTTATCTCGACGGTGCGTTCAATACGGCCTTGAAGGCTGGTGGCGGCAACAAGTCTCCCAATCCGAGTGCATTGCAAGAGGCCCGCGTTCTAACCAGCAACTTCGACGCAGAATTTGGCCGCTCGCCTGGTGGCGTGGTGAACCTCATCACCAAATCGGGCACGTCACAATACCACGGTCAACTGTACGAGTACCTGCGCAACAATGCTTTTGATGCGAAGCCGTATTTTTTTCCGCATGGATCTCCAGTTAACTTCCACCAACACCAATATGGCGCGACAATCGGCGGGCCGATTCGGCATCTGCCACAGGCTTTCTTCTTCACTTCGTTCGAGCGCCTTCAGCTTCACCAGAACGCTTACGTAACCCCTTCCCAGGTGATTTTGCCTACTGCCGCAGAAGCCGCCGGAGATTTCCGCGCCGACGCTGCTTCCTTTAAAACCGTTACGTTTAGCTGCAACAACGTAGCGTATGTCCTGTGCCCAGCTGACATGGACAAAGTTGGAGCCTCAGTGATGAAGCTCATACCGTCTGCTGATCCGGTCACCGGTGTGGAGCCGCTGCAGAGCTCGCGTGCCGACGTTCTTGTCAACCAGGGCCTTGGACGTATCGATTTTCAAATACATCGCCACGCCTTCGAGGGAACCTACTTCGAATCCCGCGGCAGCGACATCAATCCCACTGCGGGAGGCAACACAGTGTTGAGCTACGCGGGCATGGATGAGGATAACAATCAAAAAAACATCATCCTTGGGGACGTCTGGATTGTAAGCAACAACATCGTGAACTCTGCTCGTGCGTTCTATACGGATGATCGCTACATCATCCGGAACGAATATAGCGGCCGAACGCTTTCGGCATTCGGAGCGGAAATACCGGTTGGCGGCCCGATCGCCGCGCCGCCACAGTTTGCGATGGGCAATGGAGTCTTGACCGTCGGATCATCCGGTGCAGGACCAAGCGATATCAATCAAATGTCCTTCGGCCTGATCGATGTGGCAACGATTACGGAAGGCCGGCATTCCATCAAGCTCGGCGGATCGTACGTATGGGACAAGTATTCGGAAGATGGAGCCTCTAGTGCCGGGGGGAACTTCAACATGGGGCTGACCATCAGCGGAAATATTTACTATGACCTCCTTTCCGGTCGCGCAAGCACCTTCACGCAGTCCACGTCACTGCATTTGCGTAAGCACAATTACGATCCTGCGCTGTTCATGCAAGACAACTGGCATCTCTTCTCGCGGATGACTCTGAACCTTGGTCTCCGTTGGGAGGTGTATCCGCCTTATTACGGAAACCGAAATAGCGGAACGTTTCGTGCGGGTGTTCAGTCCACCGTTTTCCCGACTGCGCCTCTCGGAATTCTTTATGAAGGAGATAAAAATGTCCCCGTTGGCATTGCCAATACGTCGTACAGCCGGTTCGCCCCCCGCCTTGGTTTTGCTTGGGACGTTTACGGAAATGGACAAACGAGCCTTCGTGGAGGCTATGGTATCTTCTACTACCAACAGATCGAAGACGACCAGGGCCTTCGGACTCAACAACCCTATGGACTGACGGAAGCGATCAACTCTCCGCCCAACTTCGTCAATCCTTATGCAGCTGCCCTTGGTGTAAGTCCGTTTCCATATTCGCCGGATGTGAAGAATCCTACATTCATCTCTCAGGGTGTTGTGTATGCACAGCCTTCTAATGGCGGCTCGACACCTTATGCGCAGGAGTACAACCTTTCGCTGGAGCAGCAGCTGAATAAGACATACGCTTTGCAAATTGCTTATGTTGGAAGTAACTACATCAAGCAGACTATCGGTGTTGATATCAATACTCCTGTATATGGAACAGGGTCCGTAATTTCGCGTCGTCCCTATGAGCCGTATGGACAAAACAGCGCCTTCAAATTCGCCGCGATAAATGAGTACAAGAATATTGAGAACACTCACTTCAGCAGCCTGCAGGCAACGCTGAGGGGCCGGCTCGGCCGAGACATCAACTTGAATGTCAGCTACGTATGGGCGAAGGCTCTCAATTATCTCGATCCAGTCGACCAAACCAACATCAAGTCAGGCTTTGGCCCCGGAAACCAGGACCTCAGGAATCGATTCGTGCTTTCCGGTATCTTCTCCCTCCCTTCGACGAAGCGATACGGATTTATTGGCAGACAGGTCATTAGCCATTGGAGGCTTAGCACGATCTTCATACTCCAATCCGGAACGCCGTACACCATAATGTCTGGCGTCGATACGAACGCTGACGGTAACGGAAACGACCACGTCAATATTATCCGCAATCCCTACGTTCACCCCAGCACGCGCGCCCAGCGTATCCGTCAATGGATCGATCCGAGCGCATTGGCGGTGCCAACCGGGCTCTATGGGAATGAGCAACGAAATCAATTCACTACGCCGGGATTTACGACCACGAATGTCACTCTTTCGAAAGAATTTCCATTGCCAGAGCACACACGGTTTCAGTTACGGGCGGACGCTTTCAACGTGATCGGGAATGTGAATCTCAATTCGCCTCGAACAAACCTTGCGGTTATCGGCCTGGCAGCAAACGTCGCCAACCCGGCGTTTCAGCAGCTTCAAAACGCGGCGGCACCTCGGCGACTCCAATTCGCGGCTAAGTTTTTGTTCTAGAACGCGGCACACATGGGCGTGCTCCTAGCGAAGAAGAGAGAACTCAACGTATGAAGCGATATGTGACGTGGATATGTGCGGCGGTGGCATTGCCCTGTATGCTGGCGCCGGTCTTGATAGGTGCTCAGCAGTCGCCGGCGGAGCCCGATGGGACACTGCACGTATCCACACGACTTGTGGTGCTGGACGTGCGTGTTGTTGATCGGAACGGTCACTTCGTGAAGGGGCTGGATCGTTCTCAGTTTGAGGTTTATGAAGACGCTCAACCGCAAAGGATTAAAAGCTTCGAGAGTCCCGCAGATCGAATGACACTGTCCCCGGGCACAGCTCTTGTACGGAGTACTGCGGATCTTTTCAGAGTAGGCAGCAGGGCTGTAGATGTCATCGTCATTGACGAGCTAAACACGACATTTGCCGATGTATCGAGGGCGCAGCAGGCTATCCGCCGCTTCCTTGAAGCACAGCCTGAAACGTTGCGCACTCCAACGTTGTTTCTTGCCTCTGGAGCTTCGTCGATCACGGTCCTGCATGACTTTACTCAAAGTCGTGATGACCTTCTGAACTCCATCAAAACGCACGTGACGGACGTCGATTTCCGCGCGTTGGCAAACCAACTGAACGGTGGCACTATGAGTGTCTCGGACGGATTCTCAAAGACTCTCGGGGCTCTGTCGCAAGTGGCGAGTAGTTTGCGAGGGATTCCGGGTCACAAGAATGTGATTTGGGTTGGCGCGGGATTTGATCAGGCCTATGATCTGACCTCTGCCAGTAGTTCGGACACTCAACAGATCCAGGATGTTCTTCGGTTAGTTACAACCAGGATGCTTGCTGCCCGGATGTCGGTGTCAACCCTCGATCCGGCCGGTGTGGACGGAGCAAAACCGGAAGACGATGTTGCAGCCGAGGCAATAGCGGGGAGCGGTCCCACACCGGTTACAGAGTTTACTCAAGGTACTTCGTTTGATGAGTTAGCAGAATCCACGGGTGGTACGGTAGTTCACGGCCGGAATGATCTCGATAACCTTGTGCGTCATGCAGCAGACGCCAGCGACGAATTGTATTCGCTTAGCTATTCGCCAACGAATACTTCTGAGGATGCCGCCGAGTATAGGCCCATCAGAGTCGTGATGAAAGACCCAGCGCTCAAAGCAATTACGCGTACAGGATATTTTGCCGGCACCCCTGAGGAGCCGGCTATTGTGCCCGCCGATCCAAGGACGCAAACGAGGGAGTTTAGATATGACTTGCTCAGCGCGGCGAGATCGCGCCTCGTTTACACAGGACTTCAGCTCAATGTGAAGCAAGTGCCAAACGGCTACAACATCCAGGTCGAAGCCCGGGACCTGCAGTGGAAGTCCAGTGTGGCAAACAAACGCGAAGCAGAAGTATCGATCATTGCCGTCGCATTTGATTCCAAAGGCAGGGTCCTTAAACAGGAGGGCCAGGAGTTTCGAGAGCAGATCAACGATGCCGATCCTATCAACGGCGTGCGCGTGGGATTTCTACTTCCTTTAAAGCTTCCTGCGAATGCAAAACGAATGAGATTTGTAATGCGGGACAGCACTACCGGAAGCATGGGTTCCATGGACATCGTTCCCTAGCGGAAGTTAACGAATGCAGTGGGATCTGAGCAGTCGTGGGTCACGGCTGTGGTCGTACATACGGAGGACAGAGAGATGAAACAGCGCATGCACAACGCGAACAAGAGTGAAAACATGTGGCACGGGACAGTAAAAATTTCAGTGTTGGCGGTTTGCAGCACTGCCATCGCCATCTCCGCTCAATCGCCAACCTTCCTCCCGTCGGTATCCACCGTCGCTGGGAGCCATGTCGCCGGATACACCGGCGACGGAGGATCTGCGACAAGTGCGGCATTGAGCAATACGCTCTCGATGGCCAGCACAGATCCAGCGGGCAATATCTACATCGCCGATACAGGCAATAGCGTGATTCGCCGAGTGGATGCTGTGACTGGCACAATCACTACGCTGGCCGGAACCGGGGTGGCTGGATACAACGCCGCCCAGGATGGCGGGCCGGCAACCGCAGCTATGCTAGGTCACCCGAATGCCGCGCGGTATTATCGGGGGGAACTCTACATTGCCGACACCGGCAACAATCGAATCCGCGTGGTGAATTTGTCGACAGGTGTGATTACCCTGCTCGCCGGCGGCGGCACGGCGGCGGTTACGAGCACACCGCAGGCCGGCAATAAGGTCAGCGTTCCTCTTCCCCAGGATATTGCGATCGATAGCGGCGGCAATCTTTATTACTCACAGCAGGGAGGACTTGCACGAATTAATCGGATAGTGCTGTCTACCGGAATGGTGACAATCTTCGCAGGCAACGGATCGCCGGGCTACATCGGGGATGGAGGAGATCCGCTCAAGGCGAGCTTCAACACGCCCGTTGGCCTTGCAGTCGATCCGCAGAACAATGTTTACTTGTCCGAACAGGCAAACAAGATTATCCGCAAGATTGACGTAGCGAAGAACATTATCTCCACCTATGTCGGCCAGCAATCCGGGACGGCAGTTTGTGCAGGCGCCTTGGATACGCTTGGGGACGGCTGTCCTGGATTGCAGGCGCTTCTGGGGACGCCGAATCACTTCTACATCGATGGTGCGGGAACTCTCTACATCCCCGATGCAGGAAACCACCGTATCCGCAAAGTGCTTGCAGGCGGTAATGGTATTGCTGGCATCGTAACGACGATCGGTGGAACCGGTGTAACACCGAGCTCGGCGGATGGGAGCTACGCTGTTAACACGGCGTTTGGCGGCCCTGTCGACGTAAATCCAACTCCAACGGGAGACCTTCTCGTCTCCGAACGAAGCATCTCAACCGTTCGCGTGATTCGTTCTAACAGCCTTCTGGGAGCAAGTGCCGTTACAGCAACATTCGCGCCGGTGACCGTGCTTGCGTTGTCTCAAGCCGCAACTGGAACTTTCAGTTTTCCGTCCGGGTCAGTGTTCAGTCTTGCAGGCGCACCAACCTGTTCCGCCGGTGTGAATATAACTGGAACGGTTTGTTCCATAGCGGTTACGTTTACGCCCACCGTGGCCGGAATAAGTTCTGCGCCCTTGCAGTTCGCCGATGCCAATGGAAATACTTTGTTGGGCATGAGTGGTGTTGGCCTAGGGCCGGCGGCGTCATTGCTTCCTGGTGCCATTTCGACGTCTGCAGGGACTGGAGCTAAGGGATCGACCGGGGATGGGAGCGCAGCGACCTCAGGCTTACTGAACGGCCCTTCAAGTATTGCAACCGACGCGCAAGGGAATATGTTCATTGCGGACGTCAGTAATCATGAAGTGCGGAAGATCTCTGTGAACGGCGTTATCTCGCGCGTGGCTGGGACGGGAGTGCAAGGCAGTACGGGGGACGGCGGCCCGGCTACCTCCGCAACATTGAATTCACCGCAGGGCGTTACCGTGGACAGCGCAGGAAATCTCTATGTGGCCGACACGGGCAATCACAAGATCCGTCTGGTGTCAGCACTCACCGGCAACATTACAACATTGGCGGGCACCGGTTCGGCGGCGTACAGCGGTGATCTTGGGCAGGCGACAGCGGCTGGCTTGAGCGCTCCCTCCGGTGTCTTCTGGTCCACTTCCGGTGTTCTCTATGTTGCCGACACGGGCAACAGTGTAATCCGCACAATTGGATTGCAATCTGGGAAGATACAAACGTTCGCAGGAAACGGTAACGCCGGGTCCAATGGTGATGGCGGCAGCGCGGCTGTAGCCCAGCTTCAGCGTCCCCAGGGAGTTGCCGTGGATTCTGCAAGGAACGTCTACATCGCGGACAGCGGCAATAACAGAATCCGGGTTGTGAATGCTTCGGGCATCATCTCAACCGTTGCCGGTCAGCAGGGCGGAGGATTCAACGGAGACGGTCCTGCTGTCAATGCTGAACTCAATGGGCCCGCTGGAGTGTCCGTAGATAGCAGTGGAGCGGTGTATGTAGCGGATACGGCGAACAATCGCATCCGCGTGATTTATGGTGGACAGATCATCACCGTAGCGGGTTCTGGGGCAGCGGCATCCACTGGTGACGGCGCGAGTTCTGCCGTCGCAGCGCTGAACAATCCATCTGGTGTGGTGTTGGACTCTGTCGGGAATGTCTACATCGCTGACACTGCCAATAACGAGATACGAAAGATCAATGTGGGGGCTAACGCGCTCGTCTATCCCACCAC
>WNFI01611175.1_pt1 | contig 24043 bp, 20 predicted proteins | sample 5400471 | NCBI WGS metagenome assembly WNFI01 (sample SAMN13153348, study PRJNA577476) | soil metagenome | isolation source: 100 cm saprolite on Douglas fir-dominated hillslope | place: USA:California | collected 2013-09-17 | reverse complement strand
AGCATCTGCGCCCGCGACACCTGGCTCGCCGGTTCGGTTCTCGACCGCGAAAGAACCGTCAATCTTTCAATCTCTTCGTCGGTCATCGTCAATTCGACTACTCGCCGCCATCCTGCCATCATCCCGCTCCTCGTTTGGCCAATCGCAAAACAAGGAATCCGCCATCCAATCATCTGTTCCACAACGCAGGTTTCATGGAATCGATCGTCTAGTTCGATGCCCGCTCTTCCTCTGATCGTCTTTGACGTCAATGAGACACTTCTCGACCTTCAAACAATGGAGCCGACTTTTGAGCGCATCTTTGGCGAGAAGAGAGCTATGTGCCTTTGGTTCGCTAACTTCATCATGTATTCCGCGGCTCTGACCGTGGCCGGCTGCTACGTACCATCACAGATATTGGTTCGGCTGTGATGAAGATGCTGGCGGATACGCAGGGCATCAAAATTGATGACGCGGATAAGAAGGAACTTACTGAGAAGTTTTCGACGATGCCGCCGCACCGGGAGGTGCCGGCAGCGCCGCGTAAGCTGCGGGATGCAGGTTTCCGGCTGTTCACCCTCACTGACAGTCTGCTTGAGGTTCAAACGCGTCAGCTTGAACATGGCGGCATTGTCGATCTTTTCGAGCGGCGCTTCAGCGCGGACGGCGTGAAGCACCATAAGCCATTGCGCCAGGCTTACGCCTACGTCGAGAGGGAACTTGGAGTTGGGCCGTCGCAGCTCTGTCTTATCGCCTGCCACACACGGGACACGCCTGGCGCCGTGGCGGCCGGTTGGGAAGCTGCACTTATCAAGCGCGTCGGCAACGATGTTTTGGGGGTCGGTCCTCAGCCTCAGGTCGTTGGCGATGACCTGAACGACGTGGGTGATCAGCTCATCGCCCGACACAAGCGACCTGGGCTGATCAGCCGGTCATTGCGCTAAAACCACCGCCGCAGCGAGCGTCGCTCTCCCTGAGAACGCCGCAACGAAATTGCAACGAATTGGGGTGAAACGATAGTGAACAAAACGTGGCGGATCTCCTGGTTGCGTGCCTCCGCAACCCACCGAGACCGACGCTCCCGTAGCGAAAGCTGCGAGTTTCGCGTTTCCAAGCGCTGCACGTCCTGGCGGGCTTTCCAAGCCACCGGTTGCGGGTCGCCTCCGAGCCGGACTCGGAAAAACTTTCCTGCGTTCAGTATTCATCGTGCACCAGTCCGCGCAACTGCTTTCTGAGCGAGAGGTATCGCGCGTCGTCCTCGTCACGTGGCCGGGGAAGTGAGATATCGATGATTGCCTTCACCCTTCCTGGTCGCCTGGTCATGACGATCACCTGGTCCGCAAGTTTGATCGCTTCGTCGATGCTGTGAGTGACCAGCATCACGGTCTTCGGTTCTCGCTGCCAGATACGGACGAGTTCGTCCTGCATCGCGCTGCGATTTTGCGCATCCAGCGCAGCGAACGGTTCATCCATCAACAATATTTCCGGCCGTACCGCGAGTGCCCTTGCGATGGCGACGCGCTGCCGCATTCCACCGGACAACTGATGCGGAAAGCGCCCTTCGAAGCCCTGCAAGCCGACGAGATCTACATGGAGGCGAATCGCCTCCGCCCTTTTGTGCGAAGGGAGGCTCTTCATTTCCAAACCGAATTCAATGTTTTGCGAGACAGTCAACCATGGGAAAAGCGCATATTCCTGAAAGATGATCGTATTTTGCCAGCCGGGCTTAGTGATCGCGCGCCCGTCGATTGTGATCTGCCCGGAGCTGGGCTGCTCGAATCCTGCGGCCATGTTCAAAAGAGTTGTCTTGCCACAACCGCTGTGACCAAGAATGGCGCAGAACGAATTGTGCTCGATTTCGAGGGTGACGTCCTGCAGGGCGACAACGGCGCTACCGGATGCTGGATTGCCGTATGCCTTTGTAACGCTCTTCACGACCAGACGTCCCATGACTGGTCCTCTCATTCCGCCTGTGGCGCCGACCACGGCAGCAGCCTGCGTGTTATGACCCTCAGGGCTAAATCGATCGACAGTCCGACGATGCCGATCGTCAGCATCCCGACGACGATGATATCGGTTCTGAGGACGCTGCGCGCATCGTTGATGAGAAAGCCGAGGCCGGAGTTCGCGCCAACGAGTTCAGCGGCGACAAGCGCCATCCATCCGACTCCAAGACCGATCCGAATTCCGGTGACAATCTGGGGCAGGGCCGCCTGTAACACGACCCGGGTCAGGACGCTGTGTTCCGGCGCGCCGAGACTGCGGGCGGCGCGCACAAGATTGCGCTCGACCTTGCGGACTCCATCGATCGTATTGATCAGAATCGGAAACACCATGCCGAGAAAGATGATGAATTCGTTCTGGTCGTCGCCGATGCCGAACCACAGGATGCTGAGCGGGATCCAGGCCAGGGGCGGAATCGGCCGCAACACTTCGATTACAGGGTCGAGCTGAGTGTGGATTAAGCGGAACCATCCCATGAACAGGCCGAGCGGCACCGCCGCCAGCGCGAAAACAAATGCGACGCCCTCACGCTTCACACTCGCGAGGAGGTGATAACCGAGCTCTCCTGATACGATCATTGAAGCGGCCGTCTTCGCAACAACGCTTGGCGCCGGCATCAGCACGGCGCGGTAGGGATCGATGCGCGGTAACCAGACGGTCGAGGTAAACTGCCAGATCGCGACCAGAACGACGAGGGTAGCGAGATTGGGAAAGTATCGAAGCGCTTGAACTGCCCAACCAGTGATCCTCGGCCGCATCGATCGCGCACGCATTTTTGCCTTGACGTTGGAGTTTCCGAGCGGCGGCGCGGGGCCGCCGGGAGTCTGACTAGCCGCTGCGCTGGATTGGTCCATCCATTCGATTCCTTCGGTAGATCAGAGGATTGCTCACAGAAACCTCCAAACCACCCGTGACGGGAATTACGGCTGATAAGTCTTTCCGGCAAATGTCCATTCCCGTGTGAGATCGCCGGGTTCAGGCCATGGCTGTGGCTGCTTGAGCGTCTCGACATTGGGATAGGGAGGATAGGGGAGGTGGCCGACTTCGCCCGGCCAGTTCGCGGGGATAAAGGACGGCTTGGTCGGTATCGCCCAGCCGAGCCTTTCGTAGGTTTTTTGCATGAAACGCGGATCGAATGACTGTGCGTAGTCATCGGACGTGAGCGACCTTGTGATGCGATTGCGCGCCTTTAGCCAAATCGCAATCCGGGCGTCCTCCTCTCCCCAGAAGCGGGCGAGCGGATAGCTGTAGGTCGGTTTGTAAAGGTTATTGTAGAAGCCGACTTGTTGGAGAAGTAGATCGCGGCCGTAGTTCTTCAGCATCGGCTCGCTGGCCAGGAAATCCGCCGCCTTTTCCGGGTACATGCGAATCCAGAGGGACGCTTCCATGAATGCGTCGCTGATTGCCTGGACGACATCCGGGACGTTGTCGATCAGCTCCTGACGGACATAGAAGCGACCTTCGTAGAAATTGTACGCGAAAATCGTATCGATCTCTTTGCCGTTCTTTCGCTCGTCGGTCATGATCGTTACCGTCGGCTCCCATGGCACGACAGCGGCAATACCCTGGGCCATCGTCATCTGCTCCGAGGGCGGCATATTTTTTAGAATGATGTCCTTGCCGATAACGAGACCGGTCGCTTCCGCCGCTTGCGTGAAATAGAATTCCGCTGATGAACCCGTCACGATACCGATCGTCGCCGGCGGATTGCTTCCTTTCAGATCGGAGAGTTTCTTTAGCTCACTGTCCTTTGGCGCGACGGTCGAGTGCTTCAGGTTCGGAGCGACCACCGCGAGCGCCTTGACCGGGATGCCGCGATCGATCAGCGACGTGAACGGAAAGTTTCCGCCGTTGCCCACCTGAGCCCTGCCCGCGGCCACGGCCTCATTGACGTCGGGACCAGCTGCGAACGCCTGGAATTTTGCTTCAAGGCCGCGCTGTTTCAACAGATCGGTTTTCGACAACACAACGTTTATTGTGTTCTGGCCCGAGAACGGTCCTTGCCAGCCGAAGACGATCGGCCACCAGCCTTTTTGGTGCAGCCAGGCGACCGACTTGTCGGAGATTTTTTCGTAAGGTACCGGCCAGCCCCAATCGGTGAACCGCTTGTCGCCGGCAAGGGTGCGGTAGTTGGCCGTCGCAGCCAGCATTGCAACCGACAGCACGGCAATCATCCAGCGTCGCATGATACGCATGGCCATTCCTCCCTCTGCCTGTCCTCGTGCCTTCCGGCATCTTTTTCTATGTAACTTCCTCGATAATGAAGATGACGCGTCCGTATTCGACGAGCTCTGCGTTCACCGCGCAGATATCGACAATCCGCCCGCCGGTTTCGGCGAAGACGGTCGTGAACAATTTCATGACTTCGATGATCGCGAGTGGCTGTCCCGGCGAGACGATGGTTCCGATTTCCACGAACGGCGGCGCGCCGGGAGATGGCGCTTGATAGAAAGTGCCGACCATCGGCGCACGTATTTCGACCGTCCCTGCTATCGTCTTTGCCGAATTCGGCGTTGCGCCCGATTGTGCTGCTTCGGCCGGCGTCTCCGCTACGTGCGTCGCGACGGCATGCGGAGCCGGAGCAACGTGGATTGCCGGAAGGTCGCCCGTTGCTCGCGCGCCGTGGCGCCGAAGAACCAGCTTCAATTCCGGAGTTTCAAGTACAACTTCTTCGCAGGCACTCGCGTCGACGATCTTTATGAGATCGGCCACCTGATCGTAACGCAACGCCATTTCCCGATTTCTCCAGTTATTTTCTTTCGCTTCGGACAAGTCGCTCAGCGCCTCGGTCGAAAGTTTCGGCCATCCGCTCCGCGGCAGAGCGGAGCAGAGGGACACATTGGATCGCGCGCTTCATCGACATGCGGGCCAAGGGCGCGGAGACGGCGAGCCCGGCGGCAACACCGCCATTCGGTGTGGTAACGGGAACAGCCACGCACACGACGCCAGCCAAAAATTCTTGATTATCGGTGGAGTAATTTAGCGCTCGGATACGTTCGAACTCGTCTTCGAGCTGCATTGGGTCCGTGATTGTGTGCTCGGTATAATGGTGAAGCGGCGCAATCTTGAGAAGTCGCTGGCGCTGGACCGATGTCAGGAAGCTGAGGAACAGTTTGCCCATCGAGGTGCAGTGAAGCGGCACGCGCGAACCTGGCTCAAAGCGCAACCCGAACGGCCAAGCGGCCTCGACGCGATCGAGATACATCAGGTGATTGCCGACCCTGATGCCGAAATTGCACGTCTCGCCAATTTCTTTGGAGAGAGCCTCGAGAATTGCCCGGCGCGGTGCGGTTCGCGCCGAAACCGACACCACACCAAAGCCGAGCCGAACAAGGCGCGCGCCCGGCCCATAGCGGCGGCTTCCAGGTTCGCGCTCGAGGAAACCATCGCTTTCGAGCATATGCACAATGCGATGCGCGGTTGGCTGCGGCACGTTCAGCAGCGCGCTGAGTTCTGAGACGCTGAGAGGTCGTTCCGCCTGCGCAATCGCTTCGAGAAAGGCGAACGGCTTTTGCGTGGAAGAGCTGGCGCCGGCGTCGTCCAGCCGCACGATTACTTCCGGCACGACGGCAAGGCCGCGCTGCGGACGGCCGCGCTTTCCAGTCGTCGGTTTGTCTGATTGAGCCATGGGATTATTAAATACTGATACGAAAAAACTTGCAATCCGGATTTTTCAGATCCAGTATCCAATATCCCTATGAATTTCGAATACCAGACGGAGAGACTGTGAAACGAGTTCTGGTGGCAAACAGGGGGGAGATCGCGCTTCGGGCAATACGGGCTTGCCGTCGCCTCGGTATTGAAACCGTTGCGGTCTATTCGACGGGGGATACCAACTCTCCTCACATCTGGGCCGCCGATCGAGCAATCTGCATTGGTCCGCCCGCAGCGCGAACGAGTTATCTCAAGGCCGATGCACTTCTGGAGGTCGCGAAATCTACAGGCTGCGACGCGGTGTATCCCGGATATGGCTTTCTTTCCGAAAAGAGCACGTTCGCATCTGCCTGCGCGGACGCGGGTCTTACGTTCGTAGGACCGAGAGCCGACCAGATCGCGCTGATGGGCGACAAGGTTGCTGCGCGCCGCACTGCCGCATCCCTGGGTGTCCCCGTGGTCCCGGGATCTGAAACAGGGTTCACCAGTGCTCACGATGCCGAGCCGTTTGCTCAACAGATCGGCTTTCCCCTGTTGCTCAAAGCCACTGGAGGTGGCGGGGGACGCGGCATGCGGATTGCGTCATGCGCCGCCGAATTTGTATCGCAGTTTGAACAGGCGACCGCGGAGGCCGAAGCGGCTTTCGGGCAGGCAGAAATTTATCTGGAGCGCTTCTTCTCCAAGGTGCGGCATATCGAGATCCAGGTCTTCGGCGATAGACATGGAGGTGCCGTTCACCTTTGGGAGCGTGATTGCAGTGTTCAGCGTCGCCATCAAAAGCTTGTTGAGGAGGCGCCATCACCTTCACTCCGGCCCAAGATACGGCGCAAGATGGCGGAGGCGGCGCTGGCGCTCGTTCGCGGCATAAAATACGAAAACGCAGGCACGATCGAATTCATTTACGATAAAGAATCAGAGCAGTTCTTCTTTATCGAAATGAATACGAGGATCCAGGTCGAACATCCCGTGACCGAGATGGTGTTCGGCGTGGACCTCGTGGCGGAGCAGTTCCGGGTCGCTGCCGGCGAAAGGCTTTCTTTCGGCACGCCTGCCGCGCCGAATGGCCGCAGCGCGATCGAGTTCAGAATCAATGCCGAGGACTCGAAAAACGGTTTCCGGCCGTCGCCCGGCACCTTGACGACTTGGCGGCCGCCGAGCGGTCCGTCGATTCGCTTCGATACCCACGTCTATCAAGGCTATCAAGTGCCCCCTTTCTACGACTCCATGCTTGGCAAGCTGATCGTCGTGGAGAACAGCCGCAATGAAGCTATTTCGGCTGCGCGCGGGGCGCTGCGGCGCTTTGAAGTCAGGGGCGTGCCAACCACCGTGCAGTTTCACGCCGAGCTGCTGTCGAGGCCTGAATTCGCAGCGGGCGACGTGCATACGCGCTGGGTCGAAAACAGTTTCTCAGAGGCGGAGTAGACATTGAGCGCCAGGACGATCCGGTTGATCGACGTGACATTGCGTGACGCGCACCAGTGCCTTTGGGCGACGCGCATGACGACTGCGATGATGGCGGATCTGGCGCCGCGGCTGGATCGCGCGGGATTCGAGGCGATCGACCTTGTCGGCGGCGCGGTCTTCGATGTCTGTGTTCGCTATCTGCACGAGGATCCCTGGGAGCGGATGCGCATCGTAAGCGGCTGGGTGAAAGAGACGCCGCTGGTCGTTTTGACGCGTAGCCAGAGTCTATTTACGTTCGAGTTCTTTCCTGACGACATAGTGGCGCTGACAGCGGAGCGTATTTTCGCCAATGGCATCCGATACCATACGCCGTACGATGCGCTCAATGATATGCGGAATATGGAAGTGCCGGTTCGCGCGGCCAAGAGTGTGGGCCTTTATACGGCGGGCGGCGTTGCCTTTTCATTGAGCCCGGTTCACACCGACGAATATTTCGCAAGGAAGACTCGCGAGCTAATCGCGCTTGGGGTTGATGCGGTCTACTTGAAGGATGCAAGCGGGCTGTTGACCCCGGAGCGCATAGCGACGCTGATTCCCATTCTGAAGGAAGTTTGCGGGGAGCTGCCGCTTCAGCTCCACTCACATTCCATGACCGGGCTTGCACCCTATGGAGCGATCAAGGCGGTAGCGCTTGGTGTTGACGTCGTTCATACCGCAACGTCGGCGCTTGCCAATGGCGCCTCGCATCCCTCCACGGAACAATTTGTGGCAAATGCCCGACGCAGCGGGTTTGACGTTGACCTGAACCTGATCCCCGTCGAAGAAGTTGCCGAGCGGCTTCGCTATATTGCAAAACGCGAGGATAAGCCGCTTGGGGAGATCGCCCCATACGATGCGTTCCATTACGAGCATCAAATGCCCGGCGGCATGATTTCCAACATCAGGTCGCAGCTCGAGCCGCTTGGTCTCGCTCACAAGCTTCCCGCTGTCCTGGAAGAGGCGGCGCGCGTGCGCCGGGAACTTGGTTACCCCATCATAGTCAGCCCCTTCGCGCAATTCGTCATGACGCAGGCGGTCCTGAACGTTATGGGCACGGAACGCTACGCCAATGTGCCGGATGAGGTGCGCAGATATGTGCTTGGTCACTATGGCGAGGTGCCCGGCCCAATCGATCAGAATATTTTCGATCGTATCACGCGCGGGGAAAGTCCAGTAACGGCACGACCCGGCGACTTTCTTGAACCGGGGATCGCCAGGTTGCGCCGCGAACGCGGCCCCTTTGTCTCTGACGACGATCTGCTGCTGGCGGCTTTTTACCCTGACTCGATCGTGAAGCAGCTTCGCAGCGCCGGACCGATCGACGTCAACTATCCGCTAGCGGATACGCCGCTCGTGACGCTCCTTAAGGAAGTTGCCCTACGCAAGGATATCAGCACTTTCCATTTAATCCAGCGAGCTTCGTGAATTGAAGAGATAGCAAGGTCATAGCATGGGTGGGCCTGTCATAATTACCGTCGCGATTACCGGCGCCATTCCGCGCAAGGCGGATTCGCCCGCGGTGCCGGTCAAGCCGGTTGAACAGATTGAATCGATACACGAGGCGTTCGAAGCGGGTGCCACGCTGGCCCATATCCATGTGCGCAATCCCGACGAGAGCCCGAGTTCGGATCCTGAGCTTTTCGCCGAGGTGCAAGAAGGCGTCCGGAAACACTGTCCTGGCATGATCGTTCAGCACTCGACCGGGGGACGGGGCCGCAGCCAGTCGGAACGGGGCCGCTGCATCGGCCTTCGGCCCGACATGGCGTCGCTTTCGACGGGATCGGTGAACTTTCCAAACCAGATCTATGAGAACCCGCCTCAGCTCGTCGATGCGCTTGCATCGAGCATGTTGCAAAACAAGGTCAAGCCGGAAGTCGAAATCTTCGACGCCGCAATGTTGTACAATGCAAAGGCGTTGCTCGAGCGAGGTCTGCTGCAGGCGCCGGTGCACGTTCAGTTCGTCATGGGTATTGCCAACGCGCTGCCGGCCCGGCGGAAACTTCTTGAGTTTCTCATCTCGGAGCTTCGCGAATTAATGCCGGACGCAACGTGGACAGGTGCAGGAATTGGTCGTCATCAACTCGAGATGAATCAATGGTGCCTGGAGCTCGGTGGGCATATCAGAACCGGTCTCGAAGACAATCTGCGCTTTGATAGAACCCGCCTGGCTCGCAGCAATGCCGAGCTCGTGTCGCGGGTGGCTGATCTGGCGTGTCAGTTCGGGCGGCGCGCGGCGACGCCGTCCGAGGCGAGGCGAATCCTGTCTCTCCCACCGTCTGACAGCGGATAGCACCGAAGACCGCTTATTGAGTAGCGAGCATCATAAAACAGAAATAATCAAAGGGGGGGTCAATGAAGACTGAACAGGTCGATAACTCGGTATCGATTCGTGTGGTTGCGTTTGCTAGCGCCATCGGCGCCACGATCGAGTGGTATGATTTTTTTCTCTACGGCGTTGTAACTCCGCTGGTGTTCAGCAAGCTGTTCTTTCCGAATTTTGATCCGATCGTCGGCACGCTGCTGGCCTATACGACGTTCTTCGTGGGGTTCGTCTCTCGGCCGATCGGTGGAATTATTTTTGGCCATTACGGAGATCGAATTGGCCGCAAGGCCGTGCTGATCCTTACCCTCCTCATCATGGGCGTGGCTACGTTTCTGATCGGCCTGCTTCCGACATACGAGTCGGTCGGTATCTGGGCGCCTATTCTGCTTTTGCTGCTCCGCATCTTTCAGGGCATCGGCATCGGCGGCGAGTGGGGAGGTGCGGTGCTCATGGCGGTCGAACATTCCCCGGATAATCGTCGAGGATTTTACGGCAGCTGGCCACAAATCGGTGTTCCGGCCGGCCTGCTGCTGAGTTCCGGCATGGTGGCTTTGTTGTCACTGCTGCCGGACGCATCATTTCTTGCATGGGGTTGGCGGTTCGCCTTCCTCATCAGCGCGGTCCTGGTCGCAGTCGGGCTGTATATCCGTCTCAAGGTGCTCGAGACCCCGGCGTTTACACGCATCAAGGAAAGGCAGCAGGAGTCACAGGCGCCTTTCCTGGACCTCCTGCGCAGCCATCCCAAAAACATACTGCTTGGGCTAGGCGCTCGCTATATCGAGGGCGTCACGTTCAACACGTTCGGAGTATTCTCGATCGCCTACGTTACGACCGCGCTCGGAATGCCAAGGCAGGTGGCTTTGTTCGCCGTCATCATCGCTTCCGCGATCATGATCGTGATGCTGCCGCTCTGTGGAATGTTGTCGGATCGTTTCGGGCGCCGGAGAGTATTCGGTACCGGCTCGCTACTGATCGGGCTATTGGTTTTCCCGTCGTTCTGGTTGATGGAGTTGCGTACGCCGGGGTTTATCTGGTTGGCGATCGCCGTTCCTTTCGCGTTTGCCTATCCGCTCGTCTACGGGCCGCAAGCTGCGCTGTTCGCCGAACTGTTCGACACCCGTGTACGTTACAGCGGAATTTCGTTCGTCTATCAGTTCTCCGGAATTTTTGCGAGTGGAATGACGCCGTTGATTGCGACCGAACTTTTGCGGCTTGACGACAAACAGCCTTGGTACATCTGCCTCTACGTGCTCATGGTCAGTATTGTCAGCGCGCTATCGGTGTTCTTCATCAAAGAGACCCACAAGCGCGACATGGTCGTGGATCAGGCTGCGCCTCCCGATACTATGCCAGCAGCCGGCGCGATCAGTCGCGTTGCGGGCACAGGCTGAGGAGATCTGACATGGAACTCGGTCTCCGGGGGCGTGTTGCGTTTGTTACCGGCGGCGCCGCCGGGATCGGAGCCGCGATCGCGGAGGGTCTCGCGACGGAAGGATGCATTGTCTGGATTGCGGACCGCAACGGCAAGGAGGCAGAAGGGACGGCTGCCTCTCTTAGAACGAAGGGCTTCGAGGCGCGGTCGGTTCTCGTCGATGTCACTTGCGCCGCCGCAGTCACTGACGCGATCAAATCCGTCGCCGAGCGAGATCTGCGGTTGGATATATTGGTCTGCAATGCCGGCATACTGAGCACCGGGTTGTTCGAGGGGTCTTCGAGCGACGACTGGGAGCGTGTCATCGCCGTCAACCTTCACGGCGTTGCCAACTGCGTCCGTGCGGCCCTGGATATGATGATTGCACAGGGGCATGGTAGGATTGTGAATATCGCATCGGTATCCGCCATGCGCGGTGGCGGCTCGATTGGTAACGTTCTCTATGGCACAAGCAAAGCCGGCGTCGTCGCTCTCACGATGGGATTGGCGCGCGAGCTCGGTCCCCACAGCATCACTGTCAATGCGATTGCGCCGGCGGTCGCCGGCACTCCCATGACACGCACAAGTCTTACACCGGAATTGATCGAACGCACCGTTTCGCGCATCCCCTTGCGCAGGTTGGCGACCGCGGCGGACATCGCGGATGCGGTCACCTTCCTGGCGTCGGACAGGGCGAGCTTCATCAGTGGGGTAGTCCTGCCGGTGGATGGCGGGCTCCTCACCACCTAGAATGAATATCGTGGATTGTACGCACTGAATGATCACGCCGCTTCGGGCCTCTGCGAATATCCCGGATGTCAACGAGGCTGCGCGCGAAACCGGGTCGGCAACCACGCAAGTGGTCGACGCCGCAGCGGAGCTTTCGAAGAACGGCGAAAGCCGAGAGTACAGGTCGACACGTTCCTGCGCGAGGTCCGCGCGCATAAATGAAGCCGATCGCAGAATTGGTGAGTCCGGGCATGGTTGAATTCGATTACGTTATCGTGGGCGCCGGATCATCCGGTTGCGTGCTGGCTAACCGGTTGAGTGCCGACGGCCGCCACAAGGTTCTGCTCTTGGAGGCCGGACCCAAGGACAACTACATCTGGATCCATATTCCGATCGGATATGGAAAGACGATGTTTCATCAGGACTACAATTGGGGATTTCACACGGATCCCGAGCCCAACATGCACGATCGGGAGATATATTGGCCACGCGGAAGGGGGCTTGGCGGATCAAGTTCGATCAACGGACTCATTTTCATTCGCGGCCAAAGCAACGACTACGATCATTGGGCGCAGCTCGGAAATACCGGCTGGGACTGGAAAAGCGTTCTCCCCTTTTTCATAAAATCAGAACACAACAGCCGAGGCGCGAGTGACACTCATGGTGGCGATGGTCCGATGTGGTCGTCGGACATCGAAGAAAAAAGCGAACTGATGGAGGCCATCATTCGTGGTGCACAGTCACTCGGAGTTCCGCGCACAAGCGATTTCAACAATGGAAACCAGGAAGGCGTCGGTTACTTCCAGCTGTTCACGCACAAGGGGTGGCGCATCAGCTCTGCGGTGGCTTATCTTAAACCGGCGCGGAAGCGGAAGAACTTGCGCGTTGAAACCGACGCACACGCGACCGGCGTCATCCTCGAAGGTCGAAAAGCGTCGGGAGTGCGCTACCGCCAACACGGCATCATGCATGAGGTCCGGGCGGCTCGCGAAGTCATTTTGTCCGCGGGGTCGCTGCAGAGCCCGCAACTGCTGCAACTCTCAGGGATCGGACCGGCAGAACTCCTGCGTCGCCACGGCATAGATGTCGTTCACGATCTCCCCGGCGTCGGGCAGAACCTGCAGGACCACCTCCAGTTTCGGTTGATGTATCGCGTTTCCAAGCCGATCACGACCAATGATCAGTTGCGCTCCCTGACAGGGCAGGCGCGGATCGGCCTGAAGTGGTTGTTGAAAGGGACGGGTCCTCTCGGAATCGGAATCAATCAAGGTGGACTCTTCACGCGGATTTTGCCCGGTTCGGAAACCCCTGACATTCAATTTCATTTCGCGACCCTGTCTGCGGAACTGACGGGCGCCACGCCGCATCCGTGGTCCGGATGCACCTTCTCGGTTTGTCAGCTGCGGCCCGAATCGCGGGGAAGTGTCGAGATAAGGTCGCGGGATCCGATGCAACCGCCGTCGATGCGCCCGAATTACCTGGCCACCGAAAAGGATCGCACGAGTGCAATCGAATCAATCAAATACGCGCGCAAACTGGCGGCCACCGATGCTCTCAAACCGTACATTCAAAGCGAATACAAACCCGGTGCCACGGTGCGATCGGACAGCGAGATACTTGAATTCGCGCGTGCCAATGGCGCGACGATCTTTCATCCCACGGGCACCTGCAAGATGGGATCGGATCGCATGGCGGTGACCGATGCCAGTCTCCGCATTCACGGGATTGGCGGTCTTCGGGTCGTCGACTGCTCGATCATGCCGACCCTGGTGTCTGGAAACACGCATGCTCCGGCGGTGATGATCGCGGAAAAAGCGTCCGACATGATCCTGAAGGCCACAACAGACGAATCCAATGCTGCGTAACTCTGGAATATGAAAACGGGCAAAAACAAAACAAACCTCAAGTCTGACGCTTCGTCGAAACGGCGCAAGTTTGTTCGGGCCGTTGATAATTGTCGGAACGGCTCTCAGCGCAAGCTGAGTTGTGCCAAAGCGCACGAGGCAATTCGAGCGCGCCGGGAATCCGATCGGCTCGTGAGAATAATCGGTGCGCGCGCGCCCAGGACAACGCCAGCGCACTCGGCGCCCCCCATATAGACGAACGATTTGTAGAGGACGTTGCCGACATCGAGGTTCGACACCATGAGGATATCGGGATCTCCGGCAACGGGCGAGGAGATTCCCTTCGTCGCGGCGGCTGCGGCCGAAATCGCGTTGTCAAACGCCAACGGCCCGTCGATGAGCGCGCCACTTATTTGGCCGCGATCGGCCATCCTTGTCAGAGCGGCCGCATCCATGCTTGAGGTGTGATCCGGACTGACTGTTTCAATGGCCGATAAGAGTGCGATTTTGGGAGAGGCGAGTCCAATCGCGTGTGCGAGACCGATCGCATTTGCGAGAATATCTACCTTGTCCTTCAGCCCTGGTGTGATGTTCACGACAGCGTCTGTCACCATGAGCGGCTTGTGATAGGCTGGAAGATCGAACCAAAACACATGGCTCATGCGTCTCGAAGTTCGCATGTTGGCGTCGCGGGATAGGACGGAGGCCAGAAGCTCATCGGTATGCTGCGATCCCTTCATCAAAGCGCTGGCTTCGCCCGCGTTGACCAAAGCCACCGCTACCCGTGATGAGACGATCGGATCGTCTTCCGCATCCACGAACCGAAGTCCTTCAAGACTCATTTTCAAACTGCTCGCACAGGCCTCGATCCGCGGTCGTGGCCCGACCAGCACAGGTTCGATAATGCCGTCATCATGAGCGGAAAGTACCGCCGCGAGGGAATCCGTCGAACAAGGATAAGCGACAGCGACCGAAAGACGACCCTTGCCGCGGGCCGCCGCTTCGAGGGCGTCCAGCTTCGCAAATGTTTGTTCAGTCTGCTGCATCATAATTTTACTCGGTGAGCGTTGCAGCGAGCATTTCGGTAGCTTGCTGAAGGATCGGGAGTCTTGACAAGAGATCTGCGTGCGAAATCCGTGTCACCGGCGCCTGAATTGCAAGGGCGGCAATGCACGCGCGTGACCGCCCTTTTTGCAGGTAGATCGGGACCGCGAGACACACGAGGCCGGACATGAACTCCTCCCTGTCGAGAGCATATTGGTTGCGGCGAATTGCATTCAGTTCTTTGAGAATTTCGGTTTTATCAATCACCGTATTCTCGGTCAGACGCTCAAGCGTTATTTGGCCAAGAACAAGATTGCGCTTAGCAGGTGGCATCAAGGCGAGAAACAGCTTGCCGCTCGCGGAACAATAGGCCGGAACTTTCGATCCCTGCTGAAATGTGATTCGCAGCGGCCAGTTCGATTCGACGCGGTCCAGATATGTCACCTGCGTTCCGTCGAGTACGGTCAAATTGCAGGATTCGCCGACCTCCTCGACGACGCGCTGAAGTATTTCATGCCTTATCGTTCCGCCCGGCCTGTTGCCGAGGATCGCGAACGCGAGTCGGGATGCGCGTGGAGCCAGTTCAAACCGTCGACCGTCGGGAGTTCTCTGGAGAAGTCCTGCGGCTTCGAGGGACGTGAGCCAGCGATGCATCGTCGGCTTGGGCACGCCAACACTTACCGACAGTTCTGCGAGCGTTGCGGGATGTTGCATCGCCGCGACGGTCTCCAGCAAGCCAAGCGGTTTTAATGCACCGGACCAATCGTTCATCTAACGAATATAACACATATTCCGAAATATGGAACAATAAAAGCGATAAAATGAGATTTTTGTTGAAGAGTGTGGACGAGCGTGCCACTATTCAAAAAATAATCCCGACGATGCCGTTCAGCGTCGGACGCCGCAGGAGGATGCCCCCAATGAAAATGACGACCGAAGAAGCCTTCGTGAAAGTTCTTCAGATGCACGGCATCGAGCATGCCTTCGGCATCATCGGTTCGGCCTTCATGCCGATCTCGGATCTTTTTCCTCAGGCCGGCATCACCTTCTGGGATGTGGCGCATGAATCCAATGGTGGCCTGATCTGCGATGGCTACACGCGATCGACAGGTAAGATGGCGATGGCAATCGCCCAAAACGGTCCAGGCATCACGGGCTTCGTCACGCCGATCAAGACGGCTTACTGGAATCACACGCCGATGTTGCTGGTGACACCGCAAGCGGCGAACAGGACGATCGGTCAGGGCGGCTTCCAGGAAGTGGAGCAGATGGCTCTATTCCGCGATATGGTCTGTTATCAGGAGGAAGTGCGTGACGCGTCGCGCGTCGCAGAAGTTCTCAATCGCGTCATTCTGAAAGCAAAGCGTCTTTCCGCGCCAGCGCAGATAAACATTCCACGTGATTTCTGGACTCAGGCTATCGATATCAACCTGCCGGCCGTTGTCGAATTCGAGCGCCCGGCCGGCGGCGACGTCGCCGTCGCGGAAGCGGCGAAATTGCTGTCGGAAGCAAAGTTTCCCGTCATTCTGGCGGGCGCCGGCGTCGTCCTCGGGAACGCGATTGATCCGTGCGCTGCCTTGGCCGAGCGGCTCGACGCTCCGGTCTGCAACAACTATCAGCACAATGACAGTTTTCCCGGAAGCCATCGGCTTGCTGTAGGTCCGCTCGGTTACAACGGCTCGAAAGCGGCGATGGAGCTCGTAGCAAAAGCCGATGTCGTCTTGGCGCTCGGGACCAGGCTCAACCCGTTTTCAACGCTTCCCGGTTACGGCATCGACTACTGGCCGAAGACGGCGAAGATTATCCAGGTCGACATCAACGCCGACCGTATCGGTCTAACGAAGCCGGTCACCGTGGGAATCTGCGGTGACGCAAAACTGGTTGCCCAGGGCATTCTCTCCCGGCTCGCTCCAACTGCCGGCAATGCGGGTCGCGAAGAGCGCAAAGCGCTGGTGCACGCGACCAAGTCCAGATGGCTTCAGGCGCTTTCCAGCATGGATCATGAGGAGGATGATCCTGGTACGACGTGGAACGAGGATGCCCGCAAACGGGACAAGGACCTAATGTCGCCGCGCCAGGCCTGGCGCGCCATCCAGGCAGGGTTGCCCCGTGATGCCATCATATCAAGCGACATCGGCAACAATTGCGCGATCGGAAATGCCTATCCGGCTTTCGAAAAGGGGCGAAAGTACCTGGCGCCGGGACTGTTCGGCCCGTGCGGTTACGGCTTTCCGTCGATCATTGGCGCGAAGATCGGTAATCCTGACACGCCTTGCGTCGGTTTTGCTGGCGATGGCGCCTTCGGAATCTCGATGAACGAGATGAGTTCGATCGGCCGTGAGGAATGGCCGGGAATTACGATGATCATTTTCCGCAACTATCAGTGGGGAGCGGAAAAGCGCAATTCGATCCTCTGGTACGACAACAACTTCGTGGGCACGGAACTCGATTTGAATTTGAGCTACGCAAAAGTTGCCGAGGGTTGCGGCCTGAAGGGCGTCGTGGTCAAGACGCAGGCCGAACTTACCGAGGCGCTGCGCCAATCCTGCGAAGCGCAGAAGAAAGGTATCACAACCTTTATCGAAGTCGTTCTCAATCAGGAGCTCGGCGAACCTTTCCGTCGTGACGCCATGAAGAAGCCCGTCGTGGTCGCGGGCATTAAGCGCGAAGACATGCGTCCGCAGAAAGTCGCGTAGGATGTCCTCCAGCCAAACGTGCAGGCACAGGATAGCGGCGCTGGTCGCCGCTATCGTCGCGGCCGACTAGCGAAAGTCTTTCACATCGGTTGTCGGAGAGGAGACCGAGACTGAATTGCCAAGCTCGCGAGCGATATATTGCGCGAGCTGCTCAGCAGCGTTCGAGATGCCCTGGCTCTTGCGATGCATGACGAGTTCTATAGAGGGCAGTTTCGGCATTCCGTCCGACTCATCGAGGCAACGCACATTCGATACGATCGCACAACGTGGAACCACCGACACCGCAAGACCTGCGAACACGGCGGCCTGCAATCCGGCGATGCTGTCGCAGACGGAGCGTATCGACCATTGCCGGCCGGCCGAGCCGAGCGCTTCGAGAGCAAGGTGCCGGTAGACGCTGCCTTGAGGAAGTACCGCCAAGGGAAGGGGTTTTCGCAATTCCGGGCTGCTTCCGGCTCCCGCGACCCACACCAGAGGTTCACGGCGAATGAGCTGGCCTCGCCGGAATTCCGGCTGGTTTGTCATCAGCGCGATGTCGATCTCATTGCGCGCCACCGCGGCATGAAGGTGAATACTGCGAGTGCAGCGCAACTCGATTTCGACGTTCGGATGCGACCGCGAAAAATTCTCGAGGACTTCCGGCAAAATGTAAGACGCATACAAGTCTGGTATCCCCATGGTCACGTGTCCTGAGATTTCAGGCGCAGCAAATCGTCCACGTGCTTCATCGTTCAATCGAAGGATGGCCCGCGCGAATTCGAGCAAGACTTCTCCGTCGCACGTCAGGCTGAGTTGGCGCCGGTTGACGCCAAAGAGAGTTCGCCCAACGGCATCCTCAAGCCGCTTAATCTGATGTGTGATCGCGGGCTGGGTACGCCCGACTTTCTTGCCGGCAGAGGTCAACCCACCCGTATCGACGATGGCAACGAATGTTCGGAGCAATGCGATATCGAGGTCTTGGATCAACGATAAACCCCGCGAATGGTGAGGATACAGAATATCAATTTCGTGGTGAGCAATGTGCCATGTAGCTTACAAAAACAACAGACCTGCCAGTTCAAAAAATCCGATCAGAGAATTCGGACGGAAGGCAGCCGAATAATTTAACGAAGTTTGCTGGGAGGCAAACATGAAGGTCATGCGCTATCAAGCGAGTCGCCTCGTCTTGTTCACCATCTGCCTTATGTATCTCGTTTTCTATATAGATAGGGTCAACATTTCGACCGCTGCGCCGATCATGCAGAAAGACCTCGGCCTTACCGCAACGCAACTCGGAATCGCATTTTCTGCTTTCGCTTATCCCTATGCCTTTTTCCAGATCGCCGGCGGTTGGCTGGGCGATCGAATGGGGCCGCGTGTTACGCTATGCCTGTGTGGACTTTTGGTGGCCATATCGACGGTGTGGACGGGTATGGTCGGCGGACTGTTGGCGCTGTTTCTGTCCCGACTCGCTCTTGGCATCGGTGAAGGACCCGCGTTTCCCACCGCGACGCGAGCGTTGTCCAACTGGATGCGGCCCGATCAACGCGGCTTTGCGCAGGGGATCACGCACGCGTTCGCGCGCTTCGGAAACGCAGCTGCTCCACCGCTGATCGCTGCAATTATCGTGGCTTTCTCCTGGCGGGTGTCGTTTTACGTGCTGGGCGTAGCGAGCTTTGCGTGGGCGGTCCTGTGGTGGATGTATTTCCGCGACGATCCGCGCGAGCATCCTGACATTACACATGAGGACCTGGAGGGACTGCCGCCATCGACGGTTGCAGCGGCGCAAAAGACTGTGCCGTGGGGGCCTCTGTTGAAACGCATCATGCCCGTGACGCTGACCGACTTTTGCTACGGATGGATTTTGTGGCTCTATCTCAACTGGCTGCCATCCTTCTTCCTGCATGAATACAAGCTCGATATCAAAAAGTCGGCGCTGTTCGCTGCAGGCGTGTTCTTCGCAGGTGTTGTCGGCGATACCGTCGGCGGGATACTCAGCGACCGTATCCTTAAGAAGACCGGAGATGTCGGGAAGGCGAGGATATCCGTCATCGTACTCGGTTTTTTGGGATCGTTTTGCTTCATGCTGCCGATCTTATTCATTCATGACCTCACAGTCGTGGCGATCTGCCTGAGCGTTGCCTTCTTCTTTGCAGAACTGATCGTTGCCCCGATCTGGGCAATCCCGATGGACATAACGCCCGCATATTCAGGCAGCGCCAGCGGCTTCATGAATTTTGGTTTCGGTATGGCCGGCATCATATCTCCGGTCGTATTCGGCTATGCGATCGATTTGACGGGACGGTGGGACGTGCCGTTCATCGGATCGCTAGCGATTCTTCTGGTCGGCGCTCTTCTCGCGCTGAGATGCAAGCCGGCACAGCGCTTTGTCGATGTTCGCGACAATCTGACGCCAGTCCTGACAACTGCCTGAAAGCGTCGGTCAGCTTCAAGAAAGGCACCCGGTGCATATGAAACATCTTAAGGAAATGGAGTGAAGCATGAGCGCAGTTGTTGAGATGCAAAGTCGAGAATCGGATGCGGAAAAAATGGCAGCCGATCTCATGTCTCGCGCGCGTATTGCGCAAACGATGTTCGCCGATGCCGGACAAGCGCGCGTCGATGAGGCTGTGCGTGCGGTGGCTTGGTCCCTCTACAAGCTGGAGCATGCAAAGGCGCTGGCTGAACTTGCGGTGGAGGACACCGGCCTTGGAAACGTTCCGGACAAGATCATCAAGAAGCAGCGTAAGACGTTTGGTGCGCTTCGCGATTTGTTGCGCGTCAAGTCCGTTGGCGAAATTGAGCGTGACGACAAACGCGGGATCGTCAAATTTGCAAAACCAATGGGCGTCATCGGCGCCATCACGCCTTCGACAAATCCTGGAGCGACGCCCGTCAACAAGGTGCTGCTGGCAATTAAGGGTCGTAACGCCGTTATCGTCGCGCCATCGCCGCTCGGTTATCGAACGACCTCGATGGTCGTCGAGCTTATGCGCAACGGGCTTGCCCAAATAGGCCTCCCGAAAGATCTCGTCCAGATTTTACCGTCGCCGGTTACCAAGGATACGACGCAGGCGATTATGGAAGCGGTCGATCTTGTTGTAGTGACCGGCTCGCAAGACAATGTTCGGCGCGCCTACAGGAGCGGCACGCCCGCAATTGGTGTCGGCGCAGGTAATGTTCCCGTTATCATCGACGAGACGGCGGATCTCGCGTCGGCCGCGCAGAAAATCTGCGCATCGAAAATATTCGACAACGCCACCTCTTGTTCATCCGAGAACTCCGTTGTGATTGTCGATGCCGTCTATGACGCTGCCATCGCGGCTCTGAAGGCGGCGGGCGGATATCTCGCAGATAGCCCGCAAAAGGCGAAGATCCAGAGCGAGCTTTGGAAAAAAGGAAAACTTAATCGAAACCTGATCGCTCGTGATATGCCGATTCTGGCCAAAGGCCTGGGATTGCCGGTCGAGGCCGCATCCGCGAAATTTATTCTGGTCGAAGAGACGGGCATTGGACCGCAGTTCCCTCTTTCAGGCGAGAAGCTCGCGCTAGTGCTGACCGTCTACAGGGCGCCCGATTTCCGCGCAGCCAAGGAAACCGTGCGGCAGATCCTTGACTATCAGGGGCGCGGTCATTCGATGGGCCTGCACACGACCAATATGGCTCGAGCAACGGAACTCGCCGAGGACCTGCCGGTCGTCCGTGTGCTCGTGAATTTCGCGCACACGTTCGGCAATGGCGGCGGCTTTGATAGCGGACTTGAGTTCACGCTGACTATGGGATGCGGTTCGTGGCAAAAAAACAGCATTTCCGAAAATCTGAACTACAAGCACTTTCTCAACATCACTCACCTGGTCGTTCCCATCCCAGAAGACAAGCCGTCTGAAGAAGAACTCTTTGGCCCGCATTGGGCTCGGTACGGACGATAGGAACATCGCAGATGAATCTCGAAGAACACACTGCCAAGCAGCACGTCCTGCTACCCGCAGCGGTGCCAATTCCAAAAGGAATAGTTTGCACGACGCCGGAGGAAGTCTATGCGGCCGTCGCAAGCATCGGACCCTCGGTCATTAAGGCACAAGTGCCGACCGGCAAACGAGGAAAGTCCGGTGGCATCAAGATGGCGGACAAGCCGGAGGAGGGCGCTGCGACCGCACGAGAAATACTTGGTATGACGATCGGCGACAACCGCGTTGAGCGTGTCCTGGTCGAGGAGCGCTGCCCGATCGAGCGTGAGTTGTATGCGGCCGTCCTGATCGATGTCGCCAGTCGGAGCCCGCTTGTCCTGTTCTCGACTGAGGGCGGAATGGACATCGAGGAAGTCGCGGACAACAAGCCCGATGCGATCAGGCGGCATGTCGTCGATGTTACGGTTGGCTTCGGCGCGTTGGACGCAACCGCGCTCCTTGAGGATCTGGACCTCGGGCCGGCAGCCGACGCCGTCGGAGACGTGCTCGTCAAGCTCTATCGCGTCTTTTGCGAGAGGGACGCCGAGTTAGTGGAGATTAATCCGCTCGCGCTACTGCGCGGAGGCAAGGTCGTCGCGCTGGATTGCAAGTTCGTTCTGGACGATGCCTCGACAACCCGGCAGCCCGAACTCGTCAAGGTGGCGTCCGCTTCTAAAATGACTTCGTTGGAAGAGCGCGGCGCGGCGCACGGGCTGCGTTTCATCCAGCTCGAGGGAAATGTCGGCGTTCTCGCGAATGGCGCGGGTTTAACGATGACGACGATGGACGTCATCGATCATTTCGGTGGACGACCTGCAAATTTTCTCGAGATAGGTGGAGAGGCCTACACCAAGGCAGAGCTGGCGCTGGATCTGGTGCTGTCAAATCCCGGCGTCAAGAGTCTCGTCGTCAATTTCTGTGGAGCGTTTGCGCGCACCGATGTCATGGCCGATGGGGTCGTTCGGGCTTGGCAGACTTTGAAACCAAAAGTTCCGGCCTTCTTTAGCATTCATGGAACGGGTGCAGATGAGGCCGTGAAGCTTGTCCGGGAGCGGCTTGGCATTGAACCCTACGATCTCATGGAAGATGCCGTCAAAGCGGCAGTTGAGGCGGCACAATGATCTATCGACGCGGTCAAAAAGTTCTCGTTCAGGGGATTACCGGCAAGCAAGGATCGTTTTGGGCAACCAAGATGATGGAGTGCGGCACGGATGTCGTGGCGGGTGTCAATCCGAAGCGGTCCGCCGAGTCCCATCTAGGCGTTCCGATCTTTCGCTCCGCCGTCGAGGCAGCGCGACAGCAGCGTTGTGATATTTCGGTGATCTTCATTCCACCGGCGATGGCACGGGACGCGGTCATTGACGCGATTGATGCTGGCATAGGCACGGTCGTCGTGTTGACGGAGCACATTCCGAGCCACGATGTTTTGCACATTTTTGGCCGCGCCAACGCTTCGAAGAGCAGAATCGTCGGGCCGAATACAGCCGGCATCGTAACGCCAGGCGAAGGATTTATTGGAATCATGCCCGGCCATAATCCCAATATCTTCATGCCCGGCAATGTTGGCGTGATTTCGCGGAGCGGAAGCCTGGGGACGCTGATGTGCCTCAATCTGACGCGCGCCGGCCTTGGGCAATCCGCTTTCATCGGTATAGGGGGCGATCCGATCATCGGCACAACGACTCGCGATGCGCTGGTAGCTCTTGATCGGGATGAGCGGACGAAAGCTGTCGTTCTTGTCGGCGAGATCGGGGGTGCAATGGAAGAAGAGGCCGCGGACTACGCCCGCACAATGAAGAAGCCCATTGTATCTTTCATCGCAGGGAAACGCGCTGCGCTGGAGGCAGCGGGCATCCGGGTTGCGGATACGCCGGCCGAGATTGCCGAGTTCCTCACGCCAGCGCATGCGGGCTGACTATGTCATGGCCGAACTGTTCTGTTGTTGGACGATCCGCGATGCAATCGAGACCATTTTGGGCGGCAAAGAGTTAGGGAGAGAAGCCAATGATGAACCGACGAACACTCCTGAGGGGCGGCGCAGCTTTTGTGGCCGGAAGCGGCGCGATCAGTGCGTCGTCGCTTGCAGGTTTTGCAGCCGAGACAACGATTCTGCCGTTCGAGAATGGCGACCGGCCGATCGTCAAATATCCGCAGAAGCGCAAGATGATTGGACTTACCAGCCGTCCGCCGCAGCTTGAGACGCCGTTTTCTGTATTCAATGAGAGCGTGATCACCCCGAACGATGCATTCTTTGTGCGTAACCACCTGGCAGATGTGCCGCTCGACATCGATGCCGACAAGTTCTCTGTGGACATCAAGGGCAGCGTCGACAGGCCGATGAAGCTGTCGCTTGCCGACATCAGGAAGATGCCGGCGGTCGAGCTTGTAGCGGTCAATCAATGTTCGGGAAACAGCCGTGGATTCTTCAATCCGAGAGTGGCCGGTGGCCAACTCGGCAATGGCGCAATGGGCAATGCGCGATGGAAAGGTGTGCCGCTGAAGACCGTGCTGGATAAGGCCGGTGTCAAGGCAGGAGCAAAACAGGTGGTGTTCGGCGGCATGGATGGTCCTGTCAGTGACAAGACTCCGGATTTCGCCAAGGCGCTCGATATCGACCACGCGCGCGACGGCGAGGTAATGCTGGCCTATTCCATGAATGGACAAGAGTTGCCGACCCTCAATGGATTTCCGCTGCGTCTTGTCGTGCCGGGCTATTACGGCACCTATTGGGTCAAGCATCTCAACGAGATCAATGTAGTCGACGATATATTCGACGGCTTCTGGATGAAGACAGCTTATCGAATTCCAGACAACGACTGCAGCTGTGTCGAGCCCAGTACCGCACCAAAGGCAACAATCCCGATCAACCGCTTCACTGTCCGCTCGTTCATTACCAACATAACGGACGGCGCAAAGCTTAAGGCGGGAAGGACCACCCTCAAAGGCATCGCGTTCGATGGTGGCAAGGGCATCAAAGGTGTAGCGGTGTC
>WNFI01117281.1_pt1 | contig 24043 bp, 27 predicted proteins | sample 5400471 | NCBI WGS metagenome assembly WNFI01 (sample SAMN13153348, study PRJNA577476) | soil metagenome | isolation source: 100 cm saprolite on Douglas fir-dominated hillslope | place: USA:California | collected 2013-09-17 | reverse complement strand
ACTTGCGCTGTCCGGTCGCGCGTCTCGAAGGATGGCCGCGAGTCCATGCGTTGCGTCCATCCTTCGAGACGCTTGCTTCGCAAGCTCCTCAGGATGAGGTCCAGTATTTCATCACAGGCTCAAAGGGCGCTCTTTCGGTAGCGCGTTGCGCTGTCCGGCCGCGCGTCTTGAAGGATGAGGCACCGCGCGCACCTCATGGTTCGAGACGGCGCTGAAGAAGCGCTCTCTCGCCATGAGGACTTTACGAGGCGCCGTTCATTGGTTGTTTCTCGATCACACCAAGGCACGGCACGAGGACGCGGCGGCGACTTCCATGTTGATCAGGGTTCGCTTGCGCTCGCCCCCCGGCGATAGCCCGCCACGGCGGCGGCCGCAGCATCAATAGCTTCGGGCCGCTTCCCGTGTAAGCAGGACCTGCTTGCGCTCCACACCCCACGCATAGCCCGAGAGCGAGCCGTCGTTCCGCACCACGCGGTGACACGGAATAGCGACCGTCAGGTTGTTTGCGGCGCAGGCGCCGGCGACGGCACGGACCGCTTTGGGCGAACCGATCTGCTGCGCGATCTCCGTGTAGGAGACGGTCTGACCAACCGGGATGTCCTGGAGCGCCTGCCACACACGCCACTGGAAGGCGGTGCCGCGCACATCGAGCGGCAGATCGAGGCCGAGGGCCGGAGCTTCGATGAAGCCGACGACACGCGCTACAAGCGCTTCGTAGTCCCTGTCGGCTCCGATCAAGCGGGCTCTGGGGAAACGATCCTGGAGCTCGCGCACCAGTTCTTCCGGGTCGTTGCCAAGAAGGATCGAGGCAACACCTTTCTTGCTCGACGCGACGAGGATGGCGCCAAGGGATATTTCACCGACGGCAAAACGAATCTCCTCGTTCGCGCCGCCCGAGCGATATTGGGTCGGCGTCATGCCCAGCATGTCCGTGGACTTCTCGTAGAAGCGACCGCTGGAATTGAAACCGGCATCGTAGATGGCTTCCGTGACACTGTTACCGCTCGCCAGGCCTTCGCGAACCTTCGCCGCGCGATGGGCAGCCGCGTAGTCCTTGGGCGTGAGGCCGGTGACCGCCTTGAAGCGGCGGTGGAAACAACTCGGGCTGCGGCCAGCGGTTTCGGCGAGATCGGCCAGCGACGGTTCTTCCTCACTTTTCTCGATCAGGCGGCAGGCGCGGGCAACGATGGTTGCGTTCTCTGCGTCAATTGGGGGACCGTCCGGATGACAGCGCTTGCATGGCCGAAAGCCCGTCGCCTTGGCTTCCTCGATGGTGTCATGGAGTTGAACGTTCTTGGGGTTGGCGGCGCGCGACGGACAGGATGGCCGGCAATAAACGCCGGTAGTTGCGACCGAGTACCAGAGATGGCCATCGGCCGTTCGGTCGCGGGTGATGACGCGCGCCCAGCGCGGATCATTGGCTACGCCGTTGTGGTCGGATATTTCCTGCTTCTCGAGGGTCATCGTCATGTTCGTTCTCGTCGCTTTTCCGTTGGTGTGGGTTCGCGGTGCGGGACCGGAGGCTCCCGAGCATTTTGCGGCTTGGGAAGGGCTCGGCCCACCCGATTCCCGTGAAGTCCGCTTCAAGAAACGGAGTGCGCAGACGTCTCTCACGCTTCAGGGTTCATGATCCTGGCGCAACGCGCCTGTAATCCGCCGTGAGGAGATCGTGGAACATGACGTCTTTTCTGAACTTTCATGCCTTCGCTGCAGCGCGTGGCGACGGGCTGCGTCCGGAACTGCGGTTGCTCTTGGAACGCGCGGCAACGAATCCTTTTTCAGACGTCGCCATTCGGCACGATGGCATGTTGCAGTCAGGGCCGAATCCTGCTTCCGAAGTTGTGCCGGAGCGGCTGAACATATCGCTCTTTCCGCAGGCTCGTACGCGCCCAAACACGCCGAACCAAAATGCTGGATTAGCGACGCAAACGCTTCGAAAGCCTACGGCATGATCCGCGACCCGCGCCCGTGCGGCTTTCCGTTTTGCTGGCTGATCGCTCCAGGATCCGGCGCGCAGGCGCTTCAGGTCACCGGCTCATGGGCGAGGCGCGCTTGCAGCGACCTGGGTCAGCGCCGGTGTCTCAGCCATCTTGACCAGAACCTCCTTCACCGGGTTTTCAGTCCAGGCGTGGGTGACGTAGTCGCGGTGGGTGACGCCTTCCGGCGTCGCGACGAATACGACACTGCCCGGTTTCAGAGGCTGATCCATGTCCTCGGAGACTGAGATACCCTTGTCTCTCAGCATGCGTATGAGTTCATTGTCGTGTCGCTTGGTGTAGTGGGTATAGGAACTGATGAAAAAGGCGGAGCGGTTGTTGGCGATCCAGGCGGCGAATTTGTCGAGTTCGCCATAAACGGCATCCAGCAGGAACACGCCGCGCACACGGTTGCCGAGACCGCCGACGTCCAGGCTGTAGGCCGCAGGCACAAAGCCGCCACTGTAGCCGACAATCACCACCGGCATGTTGGCGAAGGTCTTGGCCGCGTCGGGATCGCCGGTGATACGGGCGAGATGTTCGGCCGACTCCGCCAAGAAGCGCTTGAGCCCGCCGGGTTGCCAGAATTTGCCCGCGCTGGAATCGGCGGCATCGACCGCAAGCTGCGGCGCCAGCAGCACGGCATTGACGCCGGAATCCGAAATCTGCTGCGGCACCAGCTGCCGATCGCGCACGTCGCGCTCGAGCGTCGCGCCGTTGCCGTGGAAGAACACGACGATGACGCCGGGTTTGCGGACATCGAAACCCTTCGGGACGTGGACGAGGACGCGGTTGTCGTTATAGGTCTCGTCCTGCCAGTACACATGGCCGCCGAGACCGCGGTGGCCGCGGCGCCCGCCGTTGGAGACGTTCAGGAACGGTTGGTCGGTACGCGGATTATTGCCGACATAGGGAAACGCGGAGGACTTCAGATTGACCAGGGTGGTCCGGTCCTGTTCGGTCGCCGGACGTTCATACGGTCGCTGCGGCGCCAGCGATGCAACTTGATAAGCGCCGGGCTCGGTTGGCGCCACGCGTTTGCCGCTAGGTTCGGGGGGCTGCGGCGGCACGGAACTGCTCTGAGCGGCCTTGAAACGGTCGTTGAACAGGGGCGCTGGGAACCGATCGTCGAAAGAATCGCCAGCCGAAGCTTGCGCGTTGGCGGCCAGGGTCGCGGCGTTCGGCGGCGAATCGCATTGAATGAGAACACACGACAGCAGGGCAAACCCAGCTAAAACAGCCCAGCGTAGTCCGCGAGAACCGGCGCGATCTCTCAAGGTCAAAGATCGCCTACGACGTGCCGTACCCGGTGAGATCCCCTGAGGATGGTCTGCCCCCTCATGCGTCAGGAACTTCGAACCCGTTCCGACCATCCACCCGCTGCCCCCATGTCCCACCGGTGATCGACGTACCCGCGAGCCATGCGGCGACGTCGGCCAGCGTGAGAAAGTTCCCCATTCGCGACCGTCATTGAAAGCACGAAATCGTGTCCTGATTGTGAGTCGGTCCCGACTTGCTGCGTGATGCCCAGGCGCAGAGGAGGCCACTTCACTCGGCTTCAAGGTATCGAAATACCGGGTCTGGCGTGATTTTAAATCACGGTTAACGCACCTTGAATTGGTAAGGGCCAGGCCACAGAATAAAAAAATTGTAGGCGCGACGCCGAAAATTGGACCCCAATGGCAGCAATCGAGACGGAAAGCACGGCGTCACCCAGCCGGCTTCCCGGAGGCGGGTCGACGGTCTCTGTGATGGTGGCTACGGCCATCGTCGTGGCGGACATGGTTGGCGTCGGCGTGTTCACCAGCCTTGGTTTTCAGGTCAAGGACATTCCCTCGGGCTTCTCGATCCTGCTGTTGTGGGTGGTCGGCGGCATCGTCGCACTCTGCGGTGTGTTTTCGTACAGCGAACTTGGCGCCATGTTTCCGCGCTCGAGCGGCGAATACAATTTTCTGACCCGGGCTTATCACCCCGCTTTCGGATTTCTGGCCGGTTGGGTGTCGGCGACGGTTGGTTTCGCCGCACCAGTCGCCCTGGCTGCCATGGCCTTCGGGCAATACGCCAAGTCGGTGCTTCCGGGTGCATCGCCGCTGGCGCTGGCACTTGGCGTGGTCTGGCTGGTGTCACTGATCCAGCTCGGTGGCGTCAGGCATAGCAGCACGTTTCAGCTGGTCTCCACCGCCTTGAAGGTCGCATTGATCGTCGCCTTCCTGGTGGCCGGATTCGTGATCGGTACGCCGCAGCCGATTTCATTCGCGCCTTCCGCGGCCGACCTCGGCCATATTGCCAGTCCGCCGTTCGCGATCGGCCTCGTCTTTGTGATGTATTCCTTTTCCGGGTGGAACGCGGCGACCTACATCATCGGCGAAATGCGCACCCCGCAGCAAAGCCTGCCGCGCGCGCTGCTGGCGGGAACGCTGATCGTCCTCGTTCTCTATGTCGCCCTGAATGCGATCTTTCTCTACACCGCGCCAATCGACAAGCTGGCCGGGCAACTCGATGTCGCCCGGATCGCGGGCAGCCACATTTTTGGCGATGTCGGCGGACGCATCGTCGCTGCCATGATCTGTATCGGGCTGGTGTCTTCCATCAGCGCGATGATGTGGATCGGTCCGCGCGTGATGATGACGATGGGCGAGGACATTCCGGTGCTGCGCGTCTTCGCTCGTCGATCGACCAGCGGGGCGCCGGCCTATGCCATCCTGTTTCAGCTTGCGGTCGCCAGTCTGATGCTGTTGTCCGAGAGCTTCGAGGCCGTGCTCGATCTGATCCAGTTCAGCTTGCTGTTTTGCTCGTTCTTTACCGTGCTCGGCGTCATCAAGCTGCGCATCACGCGGCCGGATCTGCCGCGACCTTACCGCGCCTGGGGGTATCCGGTGACGCCGGTGGTTTTCCTGCTCGTGACCATCTTCATGATGTATTATCTGTTGATTGATCGGCCGTTGCAGTCGTTTTTGGGTATTTTGATTATGATTTCGGGCCTCGTGATCCACGCCGTTTTCCGCCGGCGTGCTGACGTAAATCCTGCTTCACCCCCAAGCCGCAAATAGAGATGCTTCAGCACATGAAAGTTGCGGCTGTCGTGGCGAGCCTGTTCCTGGCGGCTGCGATGCCTGCGCGTGGCGCCGACGCGGTTAGTGCAGATGATACGGCGCGCTTCCTTGCGGGGATGCCGCCATCGGCCCAATCGCCGCTGACGCCGCTGACAAGAGATCCTTCATGGCTGGCGCACGCCAGGTTCTTCGATGCTGCCTTCGGACAACTCGAGCAACGCCAGGTGGCGAATATCCGAAGCTGGGCAGCGGCCAATCTGGCGGCGCCGCGGCCGACCATGTTCTACATGTTCAGCGGTCCTGATTTTCTCTACGCCGACGCGTTTTATTCCAAGGCGACGACTTACGTGCTGGCCGCGCTCGAACCGGTCGGTTCGGTGCCCGATCTCATGAGATTGCCGCGTGGCGGTATCGGGCCCATGCTTTACGATGTCGAACGCTCGCTGGGCTCGATCCTGAGTTTCAGCTTCTTCATCACCAAGCTGATGAAGACCGACCTGCGCGCCGGACAGGTGAGCGGCACCTTGCCGATCCTCTATGTTTTCCTGGCGCGCTCGGGAAAGACCATCCGCGACGTCAGCCCGATCGCGCTCGACGAAAAGGGGGCGGCATATTTCGCGAACGAGAATCCCGGCAGGAACGCGACGCGCGGCGTCCGGATTGTGTTCGCAGGCAGCGATGGCGTGGAAAGGACGCTGTATTATTTCTCAACCGACCTTTCGAACAGCGGCGTCAGGAACAGCGGCTTTCTGAAGTTTTGCGAAACGCTGGCGCCCGGCAACAGCCTGATCAAGAGCGCGTCCTATCTGCTGCACGCCGGCAATTTCACGGTCGTGCGCGATTTTCTGCTCGCCAACAGTGCCACAATTATCCAGGACGATTCCGGCATTCCCTTAGGAAATTATGATCCGAAAAAATGGCGGTTTTTTCCGTTCGGCCGCTACGCCGGTCCGATTGCCAAATTTCCCGGCAGGTACCAGCCGAAATACGCCGAGCTGTTCAGACGGAGCCAGCCGATGGACTTCGGAATTGGCTATCGCTGGCGATCGTTTGAATCCAATCTGCTGCTGTCGATTAAAGTCCCCTGAGCGCGCTAAGCGAAATAGCTCACCAGCGAACGCTCTGGCTGGGAACAATAAATGCTGTGGTGCCCGGTGCGTCGGAACTGCGGCTGATAAATCTGCAAGCGGCGATGATCAGGATGAGCAAGGCGAATATTGCGATCAGATCGATCTGTCTGGGATCGTGACCACGGCGGCTGATTTTCCAGCGCATTGATTATGCCCTCCCGACGGAAGCATCAAATCAATGCGACTCTCCGGGCGCGGTTCCCGGCAGGGCAGCAATGCGCGTTTCGCTTGAAAACGGCGCAGCAGAGTTTTCATGGCCCGTTGACGCCGCGCCATCGCCCAAAGCGCCACGGCAGATACCAGCACGCGCCGGGCGGCGTGGTCGCTGGCACATTGTCAATGCCGGAGGTGCCCCAGGGATGACAGCGCAGCAGGCGGGCCAGCGTCATCCAGCCGCCGCCCCACAAACCGAATCGCTCGATCGCCTCGTCGCCATAGGCCGAACAAGTCGGCAGATGACGGCAATTGTAACCGACCAGCGGCGACAGCGTGTGCCGGTAGATCCAGATCGCCGCGCGTCCCGCGTTGCGAGGGAATCGCGCAAGCGCGTGAGCGCAATTGGGACAATGCAATGAATGCTTCATGAGCAATCTGCTGAAATGATGAGCGTCATTTTGCTAGGTTCCGATGCATGGAACCGCAAGATGTAGACAAGTACGACACAGTTGCGTGAATATCGTACGTTTCAGCGCACCTGCAGCAAAAGTTCTATGGACGTTGGAGTTTCCCAAAGTTACCCTTTTCATAACGCTTGTATGACAAGTTTGTCGTGTTGATCTGGGACCGCGTCTACTGCTCGCCTTGGGAGCGCGGGGAAGGAACCAACTTGAGGCTCGTGAAGTCGCCTAGATTTCGCGGCTGGTCGCTGTTTTGTGCCGCCGCCCTCTGCATCGCCTCGTCCGGCATCATCGCCGTTCTCGGCGGTCCGGTGCATGCCGGCAGCGAACTCGAAGAACGCAAATTGCCGATGCGGTTCTCCTGGGTCGGATGCCAGCCGCATTGCCATGGCTGGATCGACGCCGTCGGTATTGTAACCGCGGATACACCAAAAGCCTTCGACGAATTTGCGCGGGGGCGCGATCTGAGCGGCGCGACGGTGGTGCTGGATTCCAGCGGCGGTTCGGTCAACGACGCCATTGCGCTCGGCCGCCGCTGGCGCAATATCGGCCTGCTGACGACGGTCGGGACCAGTACTGCTCATACCGCCTCCGGCGAGCGGGCCAGCGTGGCGCCGACGGCCTATTGCGAATCGATGTGTGTATTTCTGTTGCTGTCGGGCAAGGTGCGTTACGTGCCGGATGGCGCCCATGTGCGGGTTCACCAGATCTGGATGGGCGATCGCGCGGATGACGCCCGTGCGGCGAGTTACAGCGCGCAAGACATGATGATCGTGGAGCGCGACATCGGCCGCCTCGCCAAGTTCACTTTTGAGATGGGAGGGAGCGGCGACCTGCTGTCGCTCGCGCTCAACGTGCCGCCGTGGGAAGAACTGCACGAATTGTCGCCGTCGGAATTGCGGCTGACCAACCTCATCACGACCGATGCCGTCGCGGACGTGCTGCACGAAGACAATAGCGCCGCGGTCGCGACTGTCGCATCGAACGCGAAACCGATGCAGGATCGCTTTGTGAGCAGGGCAGTGGAAGATGACAAGATCCAGCAGCCGACAAAATCCACCAAAACCGCCGAAGCCGCGGTTCCGAACGGCGCCGTCGCGGTGGCGCCGGTTCAGCAGCAGCGATAGCCCTCGATCGGTAACCAGTGGGATGTTCAGTTTTGCGCTGACGTGAGTTGATCGGCCTTCATCCCGAGACCGGCTTTAGCCTCGATTTGACCGATCGCATCGACCACGGCATCGAATGTCAGCATGGTCGAAGCGTGGCGCGCCTTGTAGTCGCGCACCGGCTCGAGCAGGGCGATATCCGCCCATTTGCCTTGCGGCGGCGCGCCGTTTTCCTTCAGCATCTTGCGGACGGTTTCCCGCAGTTCGCGCAGTTCGGTCGCATTCGAACCGACCACGTGGCTCGCCATGATCGATGACGAGGCCTGGCCGAGCGCGCAGGCCTTTACGTCATGGGCAAAGTCGGTGACGACAGCTCCGTCCATTTTAAGGTCGACTTTGACGGTTGAACCGCACAGTTTTGAATGCGCCGTAGCACTGGCGTCGGGTTCGACCAGCCGGCCGAGCCGGGGAATATTGCCGGCCAGTTCGATGATGCGCTTGTTGTAGATGTCGTTCAGCATGATCTGGGTCTTGGACTGGAGGTCATCCGGCGGTGATCGCCCTTGGCGACTGGGGAACTCAGCCCTATATAGGGTCGCAAGCGGCGGAAATACAGGCCGGCCGTTTGCCGGGCTGCCCGAACGAGACTCGGACAAGAGAATCCAATTCGGCGGCCAGGATGCGAATATCCAGGCGCTGATATCGTGGGATTCAGGCGTCCGGCGGCCAATCGTGCCGCCCCGTCTGCCCGGTGACACTCCGGTCTTATGAATGAGACCGGTCGAACGGAGAGAAGATGGACGCAATCATCAAGCCGCTACGCGGAAGCAAAGCCCCCGACACCAAAGCGCAGGAATTCCGCTCAGCCGAGCTCGACCCGTCGGAATTTCTGGAGGCTGCGATCCGGCCCGATCAGCCGCGTCCATCCCGGGCCGAGGCAGAGCAGGCGGTGCAGACGCTGCTGGCCTATATCGGCGAAAATCCCGTCCGGGAGGGTCTGCTGGATACGCCGCGCCGTGTGGTGGAAGCCTATGACGAATTGTTCCAGGGTTATCATCAGTGCCCGGCCGAAGTTCTCAATCGCACTTTCGGCGAGACCGCGGGTTACGACGATTTCGTGCTGATCCGGGACATCAGCTTCACTTCGCATTGTGAGCATCACGTGATGCCGTTCTACGGCAAGGCTCACATCGCCTATACGCCGGTCGAGCGCGTGGTGGGATTGTCGAAGCTGGCGCGCCTCGTCGATATCTTCGCGCATCGCCTGCAGACCCAGGAGCATCTGACTGCGCAGGTTGCCGCCGCAATCGATGAGGTCCTCAAGCCGCGCGGCGTTGCCGTGATGATCGAGGCCGAGCACACCTGCATGTCGGTGCGCGGTATCGGCAAGCAGGGCGCATTGACCTTCACCAGCCGCTACACCGGCATGTTCCGCGACAATCCGGCGGAGCAGGCGCGATTCATGTCGATGATCCGAGGCCAGCCGCGCTAAAGCTATTTCGCCTTGGGTTGAATCGTCATGCCCGCACTTGTTGCGGGCATCCACGTCTTTACAGCATCGCCGCAAGAAAGACGTGGATGCACAGCAACCCGGCTATGCCGAGTTGCGTTCGATCTGAAGACTCAAGCCGAAGAAAGCCGGCTTGGGGGACAAGTCCGGCCGTGACGAAGAATGCGTCAACTGAGTTGGCAAATGCTTCGGCTCTCGCGGCTACTTTCGAGGGGATTGCCCGTGTCCACAACCACGTCACCACAAGCTGCCATCACTGATGTCGAGGAGGGACTGCTGCTGCGCCCGAAATTCGACGCGGCCGGTCTTTTGACCTGCGTCACCACCGATGCCGGCACCGGCGAGGTCTTGATGGTCGCGCACATGAACGCCGAGGCCCTGCACAAGACCATTGCCAGCGGCGAGGCCTGGTACTTCAGCCGGTCGCGCGCTTCGCTGTGGCGGAAGGGCGAGAGCTCCGGTCACGTGCAGCGTGTCGTCGAGATGCGCGTGGATTGCGACCAGGATGCGGTCTGGATCCGGGTCGAGCAGTCGGGCGGAGCAGCGTGCCACACCGGTCGGCGGTCATGCTTCTACCGGGCGGTGGCCCGTGGCGAAGGCGAGGCGGCGGAATTGTCGTTTGTAAGTGCGGACAAGGTGTTCGATCCGGCAAAGGTCTATCGCTAGTCCGTGGCGAAATGCCGATCTCAGGCCAGCCGGTCAGCGATGTCCTGCCGCGACTTCGTCGGGTCGGCGCCCGCCGGGTCCGCGATCAGGTTTACGTAGTCCACCGCAGCGGATCTGAGTTTGCCATCCTTCAGGGTCATCACTCCGGACAGCGTCTGGATATTCATCGAGCGGATATTGTATTGCGTCCAGGCTTCGGACTGCTGCTTTGTGTTTGCCGTCGAGCCCTTCTCTTTATTGTAGAGATCCAGCGCCGTCTGCGCCGCCTTGAGGGAGTTGAGGCCGGCGATCGCCTTCAACTCCTTGGCAAGTTCGGGACGGTCCTGGAAAAGTTTTTCGATCTTTTTCTTCCAGGGCCCCTCCGCGGTCACGTTGCCAAACTTGTCGACCTGCAGCCTGACCGCATCATCGAGATTGACGTTGTCCGCTGCGAATGCGTCCGTCAGCTTCTTGGTCAGATCGTCGGTGCGCTTGGCCAAAATCTCATCAAAGGACAAGGTCAGGTTCGCAGTGGCCGCCTGATCGGCCTTGGCTTTCGCAAGCGTGGCCTTGGCAGGGTCTGAGAGATCGACAGTGTCCACCCGGGCGCTTGACGATGATCCCGGCGTATTGGTCGCGGTAAGGTTCGTAGCGGAGCCTGAGGATACTGATCCCGCGGCGCTGGTTGGCAACAGCAACACCGCTGCGGCTGAAGTCGTGCTGTTCGCGATAGCAACCATTCCGGCTCACTGCCTGCGATCGAGCGTTTTCAAGCGAAGTGGATACCGGTTCGCGTGAAGAAAACGCGACAAAACAAAAACATAGAGCGCAAATCTCGACTCATTTCGATGGGATTGCGCTCTGGCGTGCCTGGTATCAGTCGGGAGGCGCCAACCTCCTCAGAAACAAACGGTAACATTCACAGGTTAACGGCTTCTGCACTGCTAAGCTCCAAGTTGCGGGGCATGTCCGCAGGTTGCTTTAACGGGCCGTTAACCATAATCGCGCAGGTTGCCCAAGGCATGGGCGCTGCTGACGGCCGAGCGGCCGTTTCGCGGGGAGCGGGGCACCAAGATATGTCGGTCGACGCATCAAACACCACTCTGGGTATCGATACGCCGCGCAGCAAAATTGCCGGCGCGATCAAGCAGGCGGCCAATGCCACCGGCACCGCCTTCGAATACCTGGTTGCCACCGCGAAGATGGAATCCAACCTCAACCCGACAGCCGCGGCCTCGACATCGTCGGCCAAGGGGCTCTATCAGTTCATCGACCAGACGTGGCTTGGCACGGTGAAGGAAGCCGGCGCGCAGTTCGGCTACGGCAGCTATGCCGACGCCATCAGCAAATCGGCGTCCGGCACCTATTCCGTCAGCGATCCCAAAGCCAGAGCGGCCGTCCTCAAGCTGCGCGACGATCCCGCGGCCAGTGCGGCGATGGCGGGAGTGCTGACCCAGTCCAACAGTTTCAGCCTTACCGGCAAGATCGGCCGACGTCCGACCGACGCCGAACTTTATATGGCGCACTTCATGGGTGTCGGCGGCGCCGCCAAACTGATTTCGAACGCCGAGGACAATCCGAACGCATCCGCCGCGAAGCTTTTCCCGAATGCCGCTGCCGCAAACCGTCCGATCTTCTACGACAGCAGCGGCACCGCACGCAGCGTCTCGGAGGTCTATTCGGTGCTGACGTCGCGCTACGCCAGCGCCGCCAATTCCTCGACCACGCGCACCGCGATGGCGTCCGCGGGCGTGACGGCGGCGAATGGTGCGCTCGCCAGCGCGGCGCCGGTTACCGCGCCGATCGACAACGCGGCCTATCTGTTGAGCTTTCCGGTTGTCCGATCGCCGACACCGGTGACGGCGGCATCCGCCTCGATAAACGCGGCGGCATCGCCGCCGCAGACCGAACCGATCTTCCGCTCACTGTTCCAGGGTGGCGACCGTTCCGCGCCGGTATCTCCCGCGGTTCAGGAATTATGGGCCAATGGTTCGTCGCTCACATCGGCGCCGTCGGCGTTGACGCAAGCGCCGACCGTCCGCGCGCCGCAACCGCTCGATCTGTTCAGCGATCGCGCAGGCACCTTCAGCAGCTGACCATCACGTCATTGCGAATAGCGTGAGCGACGAAGCAATCCAGTCCTTGTTGCTTTGCGCTCTGGATTGCTTCGCGGAGTTTAGCATCGGGCGCGCATTCGCGCGGCCCGGTGGCTCGCAATGACGGCGGGACCTGCGCGATTTTGCACTGTTAACGAAACGTCAATCAAACCAACCGGTTATGGTGAACCCTTTATTAAGTGTCATGGTTTATTTTGTATGACAGTGGCATCGCGTCACGGTGTCGTTCCAAGTTGCGTAAGCCGGCAGGACCATGATCGTTCGGCATTTCATCAGTTGGGTACGAACCGCTCCCGCAGGCGAGCGCGCAGAGGCAACGCGATCGCTGGCGCGGGCCTGGATCCTTTCCGACCTTTCAGAGGACGATCGCGCGGCCGCCGAGGGCGCGTTGCTGATGCAGCTCGACGATCCATCGCCGCTGGTGCGCCAGGCCATGGCCGAAGTGTTCGCGCGCAGTGCGTCGGCGCCGGCCGCCATCATCGAAGCGCTATCCACCGATCAGACCTCGGTGGCCCTTCCGGTACTCGAACATTCACCCCTTCTGATCGATGCCGATCTGGTCGATCTGGTCGCGACCGGAACCAGCGAGATCCAGTGCGCCATCGCGCGCCGCATCAATCTCCCGGCGTCGGTGTGCGCGGCGATTGCCGAAGTCGGTTCGCCATCATCAGCGCTCGAGCTGATCGAAAATCCATATGCCGAGCTAGCGCCATTTTCCTGGGATCGCATTGTCGAGCGCCATGGACATCTGGCGGCGATTCGCGAATCGATGCTGGTGTTGGCGGACTTGCCGGCCGCGACGCGGCTGGCGCTGGTCGCAAAACTGTCCGATACGCTGACGCAGTTCGTCGTGGCGCGGCAATGGCTCAGCGCGGATCGCGCCGGGCGCGTGGCCAGCGAGGCGATGGACCGCTCAACGGTGAATATCGCGGCGCGTTCGCGCGGCGATGAGATGCAGGGACTGGTGCGGCATTTGCGTGCCACCGGTCAACTGACGGTGGGGCTGATCCTGCGCGCATTGCTCTCCGGAAATCTCGTCTTGTTCGACCAGGCGCTGGTGGAACTGTCAGGCCTGCCGCAAAGGCGGGTCTCCGCGCTGGTCTATGACGGCGGCGGGGCCAGCCTGAACGCACTGCTGACGCGCGCCGGACTGCCGGAGTCGACACTCCCGGCTTTTCGCGCGGCGCTCGAGGCGCGCGATCAAATCGGCTTCGTCGGGACAGTCGGCGGCGCGGCGCGGCTGCGCCGACGCATGGTCGAGCGGGTGCTGACGATCTGTGAAACAGACGCGGTTTCGTCCGAGCCGTTGTTGATCCTGCTGCGGCGCTTCGCCACCGAGTCGGCACGGGAGGAAGCTCGCGTGTTCTGCGACGAACTGGCCATGGAAGCGGCGGTCACGCCGCTCCCGTATGAGCTGATAGCGGCCTGACCATTGCGGTCACTGATCCAGCGGCAGTGTTCGTCATTGCCAGGAGCTCTTGAGACGAAGCAATCCAGTGAGCGCTGTCCGCGCCCGCTGGATTGCTTCGCTTCACAGCAATGACGGCGCGACTTTTCAATCCGAGACAGTGCTACTCCGTCGGAGCGATACTCGGCGCGAGGATGGCCTCAAGATGCTCGGGGCGATCGCGATTGACGATGGTCAGAAATTCGTCCGCCACGCCGCGCAAACGCCGGCTCAGCTCGTTTGCCGTTTCGATCGTGGCGGCCCGCGGATGTTCGCGGACGATCGCCTGAATGGCATTGATATGATGCGCGATCAGATTGGCCGGCACCTTATCGAGGTCCGGTGCGTGCTCAATGATGCGGCACAGGCTTTCGGCGGCGGCTCCCGCTGTGGGATAGCCGAAAGTGGCGGCGTCGCCCTTGATGTCATGGGCGGCGCGAAACAGCTCTTCGCGGCTCAGGGCGTTAAGGCCGTGCTTGAGGATGACGGCATGGGCCGCGGCGAGCCGATCGCATTCGATCGACATCCATTTCTGGAACTCGCCGGACAGACCGGCCAGCGCCTTCTCCGCGCGCGCAACCGGATCGTCGAGATCCTTTTCGTCGACATGCCGTATCACCCGGCGCAGCGGGTTGGGCTGGGTGATGACGTGATGGTCAGCGAACGTCTTGACCTGCAGCGCAGGGGGCTTTTGTTTGGCCATGATGGGTTCTCCCGAGCCGCGCGGCTATCCCGCCACGCGGGCTTTGTCCAGCAGCGAAGGCTGTTGAACCACTTCCACCTCGCCGCCAATAATCGGCTTGGCAAGAAATTCGGTGACGCCGGCATCGCGTGCCAGCGTAACCCGCCGCTTCTCGGAATGACCGGTGAGCATGATGATCGGTGCGTAGGGATTGCCCTTGGCGTCCGGCTGACGGATCATCTGGGCCAGTTCGAGGCCATCGAAGATCGGCATCGACCAGTCGGTGATGACGATATCCGGCACATAGTGGCTGTACATTTCGAGCGCGGTCGCGCCGTCCTCGCTTTCGTAGACTTCGCGCGCGCCGAACGAATGCAGCAGGGTCCGCAGAATCCGTCGCATGTGCGGATTGTCGTCGCAGACGAGAAATCGCAGCTTGTTGAAATCGATGCGGAACATGGTTCAGCTCAAAGCGCGTACCGAAGTAGGTATACCCGCCGTTAACCATAGACCGCGGCCGTTAACGAATGGTTGCCAGGGGATGGACTTAAGGGGTCAATAGCCGAACTGTTCGCTCAAAATTCGCTCCTCCAGGCTGTGGCCCGGATCGAACAGCATCCTCATGGAAATGGACTTGTCCGAGATCACCTCCACACGCAGGACATCGCGGGCCTCGTCGTGATCGGCCACCGCCGCGACCGGACGCTTGTCGCCCTCGAGCACCTCGATGACGACGAATGCCGCGTCTGGGAGCAGGGCGCCGCGCCAGCGGCGCGGCCGGAACGCGCTGATCGGTGTCAGCGCCAGCAGGGCAGCGTTGATCGGCAGGATCGGCCCCTGTGCCGAAAGGTTGTAGGCGGTCGATCCCGCCGGGGTCGCCACCATGATGCCGTCGGCGATCAGTTCCGCCATGCGCTCGCGTTCGTCGATCAGAATGCGCAGCCGCGCCGCCTGATGGGTCTGGCGAAACAACGCGACTTCGTTGATGGCGTGATGAATATGCACCGCGCCATGCACGTCGGTGGCGCGCATCAAGAGCGGATGGATGACGTTGTCACGCGCGGCGGCGAGGCGGGCGTGCAAGTTCTGCGCGCTGAACTCATTCATCAGAAACCCGATGGTGCCGCGATGCATGCCATAGATCGGCTTGCCCGAGCGCATGTGCTGATGCAGCGTCTGCAGCATCAACCCGTCGCCCCCCAGCGCCACGACGACATCGGCATTGGCCGGATCATGATTGCCGTAGGTCTGCACCAGTTGAGCCAGCGCCTGCTGGGCTTCGGCGCCGGGGCTTGCGACAAAGGCGATCCGGTCATATCGCTTGGAAGTGGTCATTCGATCGCGGCTCTCGTCTGCGCGAACCGGGATCGGGTGCGCGGTGGTCGTCTATACGACCTTTGCCGCGCTTGTCGAGATGGCTTAACAGCGCTTTCGCGCCAGGTCTCGATCGGGCCAGCGCCTACTCCCGCGCGCGCTCGTCAATCCGGCTCATTTTGGCGGCCGCGGGGTGGCGTCATTCGGGCAGCATCCGCTGCATGATGCGGTCGCGATGGATGAAAAGGTGAGCCATCGCCGACGCCACATGGGCGCCGATGACGATCAACAGGGCCCATTCGGTTGCCTGATGCCAGCCGTCGATGGCATGAGCGCCAGAAGCGCTTTCGGAAGCCAGCATGGGCAGAGGAATCACAAAAAAGTACGAGATCGTCCAGCCTCGCAGTGACGCGAACAGCCAGCCGGTCAGCGTGGTTGCGAACATCAGCGCGTAGAGCAGCCAGTGCACCCCTTCCGAGGTCAGCCGCTGCCAGCGAGCAAGCGAGCTTTCCGGCGCGACCGGATGGGTGACGCGCCAGATGAAACGCAGCACGATCAGCACCAGGATGGTGATCCCGAACGACACGTGAAACGTCATCGCGCTGCCCGGTTTCATGCCTCCACGAATGTCCGGCATGAGCCAGCCGATGGGAAACTGGATCAGCAGGAGCGCGACGACAAGCCAGTGGAATATCTTCGCGGTGGTTCCGTAGTGCAGGCGGTCCGTCATGATCTTCCTTGCGGCAAACAATAAATAATATTGTCATCGTAGGACGGAAAAAACCAAACGGCCGATCGCGCCGGTGCTCAGGGCTGTGCCATTCGCGCTGAGGAGCGCGACATCGGATTGACCGGTCCAGATGCGCTCGCCCGCTCGCTGGCGCCGGGATTTGCTCCGGGCACCGGAAATGCATAGCCCACGATGGTTTTGACGACGAAACGGTCGGAAGACGGGGTCAATCCGTAGCCGAGCCCAAAGTTCACGCCGAGAACTCCGAGCTTGAAATCGGTGACCGCAAACAGCGTATGCTGCTGGTCGGCAACGCTGCCAAAGTGTCCGATCTCGCCGAAGTCTGCGTAATATTCGAAGCCGGCAAACAGGTCAGGGCCGAGCTTTCGCGCGAGGCGTGCTGCCGGAGCAAAATTCGCCTGGCCGTATTTTCCAAAGCCAATGTCGACGATCGGGTTGACGATGAATTCCCAGTCGGCGTTGCGGACGCCGATGATCGGGCGGATTTCAAGCCCAAACCTGGTTTGCGAAAATTTCGGGGTCGAATTGCTGATCTCGAAATTGACGCCGTAGAAAAAGTTGCGTTGCTCGGCCTGCGGCGAGACAAACAGCGTCCGCAGCTTGAAGGAATCCGAAAGCAACTGCCTGTCCTGGATGGCGAATGGCAAGTAGAGACCGACTTCCCACCAGTCGGTGACCCCATAGGCGAATTCCGGTGTGCCGTTGATGCTTCCGTTGGAAACGAGGCCGCCCGGGAAGGGCGGCTGCTTGAGGCCAAGCCCGACATAGTTGAGGTGCTGCTGAATGGTGAACTGGCCCGCGGCCGCGATGCCGGCGTTATAGACCTGGATTTCGTCGACGGCCTTCGCCGGTTGTGCAAAAGCAACCCAGGCCATCGCAATGGCGAGCAAGCCGCAGCTCTGCCGGGCGGAGGGCGGTCCACGGCGGTTGAAGCGCTTCATTGTCGATCCAATTCCCTCTGCGTGTCCGATCGACTGGGCGATGTCCGAAAACCGTCTCGCTGAGACCATTCCGAAGACGTTTAGAATCATTCTAGAGTGATACTGTGGCGACGCGTAAGGGTCAACAGCAAGGCCCGATTGCGAGCGGCAACCGAGGAGCGCGATCAGCAAAGATTGGAACCGGTTTTGCCGGACAGACGAATTCGTTCGTCCGTCGGTCGCGCTTCAAATGATTGAAAGAGCGCATGATCTTATCGCCAAAACCGCTCACACTTTGGCGGATCATGCGTTAGGAATCCGATTTGGACGGATGCAGTTTGGTTGGAAGCCGTTATGGAAAAAGTTAAATACCGCCTGAATGACCCACGGCTTGCGCCACGCCGAACCAGGCTTGAGATACCCGGATGGGCGGGCAAGCGCGAACCCCGCGCCAACGGATCAAGAGAGCAAGTCTGGCACTGCGTTCCGTTCTCGGAGGGCGCCCAATACGGGATCGAGCTGTTTTATCCCTACGACAATGAACTCCACGTCAGCACCAGGGACGGGCGATTGATCCTGGACGGAGATTTCGGGCCGCCACCCGACGGCGGCGTGCAGTGGCCGCCATTCCGAAATTTTGGCGACGCCTTCTATACCTATCAGATCCTGCTCGACCTCAAGGTCGAGAAGGGTTTTGCGATCCGGACCGAGCCGCATCCACGCTTCTACACCGACAGCACCGACACCGTGCCGATCGCGGTGCCGGCACTGGTGCGCAACTGGTGGCCGATGATGTTTTTTACCGTGTTCAAAGCGCCTGCCGAGGGGCGGACCCATATTTTCAGACCGAATGAGCCATTCGCACAGATCCTCGTCATCCCGGAGGAAGCCAATTTCGAACTGGAAAAGATGAATGAAGAGGAGGCTGCCGAGCGCGAACTGCAGGCTCGGCGCATCTATGCCAATCGGCCGAAGCTGTCGGCCGGAACGGAATGGACATCCTCGACCGACACGGTTTTCGATGGGACCTATCGGCACCTGCATCGCGCGGCGAAGGAAAAGTCGCGGAAGGACTAACAGCTACCGCTGAGGTCAAAAAAAACAGGGCCTCGAAAGGCCCTGTTTCAAACTCCTTGCAACCACCGCCTTCAATAATAGTCGCGGCGATAGAAGCTGTGATGATGATGATGATGGTGGTGATGGTGGTGGTAACGACGGTATCGAGGAGGAACGATGATGACACGAGGCTCATCATAAAATCGACGGTATTGGCTATGGTGATGGTGATGATGATGGTGGTGATAAAATTGCACCTGTTGAATGTTTTCCTCGGCGGAGGCGATCGGGCCGGCCTCATCGACGGCCTGCAGCAAGGCAACCGCGTTCGGAATCGGTTCAAGCAGGTCCGCAAATGAGTTCGCGCTCAGAATCTCCGCCGGAGCGGGATTGGTGATCGGCGCCGCTTCCGCAGCGGTAAAGGCTCCCAGCGTCGCCACCGCTCCCAATAGTCCGGCGATTTTCTTTTCCATTTAGTATTTCTCCATTTGTCGCCAAGCACACGACTTGGTCGCTCCCAGCTTTCTTTCGCGAAGATGGTTCCAATGAGGCCAGACTGCTTCGGAGCAAACTGAAAAGCTCAGTCCGAGCGTTCGCATTGCGCCACAGTGCGGATTGGACTCTCGCGGATGAAACAAAACCGGCGCGACCCGCAGGCCGCGCCGGTTGAACGAACGCCGTGGATGTCAGTAAACAAGGCCGGTGCCGGGGGCCTTTTCGAGGGCGGCGGCCAGCGACTTGTATTCCGCGCAATCGGTCCCACAAATCGCGCCGATCCGGTTCAGGTGATATTGCGCCTGATCGCGGTTGCCCTGTTCGAGCTGCCACAATCCGTAATACTGCCAGGTCCGCACATGGTTCGGGTCCGCCTTCAGTGCGCGCTCATACCAGACCTGGGAGACCTGGTAGTTGCCGAGCTTGCGATAGGAGTAGCCGATCAGATTGGCAACATCGGCGCGGTCATCCTGGCCGAGCGCCTTTAGCTGCTCGATGGCGGCGGCATAGTCGTTGCGATCGTAGATCGTCGCATAGGCGGCGCGGTAGCCATTGATAAAGGCCGGATCCTCAATGCCGGAACTCTTCTGGCTGGATTTCTTCTTTTTCTCTTTGGTTGCTTTGCTGTCGGAGGCCGGCGGCGAGGGATTGTCGCCACCCGCGGCAAAAGCCGGAGTGAGCGAGGGCGCTGCAATCAGCGCCATCGAAAACACAGCCAGCACCGTCAACCTGATCACGAAATTGCTCATGCATCGCTCCTGTTTCCAAGTGGGATAATTTGACACGAAAGCTCCTCGATTGAAACACCCGGCCTCGCGGAACATTCCGCAGCCTCGGATGATATTTCGGCGAATTCGATCTGGATCGCAGATTCCCGCATGACCCTCCCGCAGGCCAGGTCCGCAGCGCCGGAACATGACGAAGATGTCATACAGATGAACAGAGTCCATTGCTGCGCTTCAGGTCCGGTTCAGCGCGCGCCGACTAGGATCATTGGCATGATCGACAAGCCCGGCCATTCCGACCGGTCAACTTCGTGATCGAAACAACACTGGAGACGACCATGTTGAAGAAAATTTCTGCGGCGCTGATCGCAGTTTCCATGCTTGCCGCGCCCGCGATGGCCGCCAGCACTGCCAAGACCGAGACCGCACCGATCACCAAATCGGCGGCGCCAGCCGCCAAGGCGCAGGTGAAGCCGACCGTGTTGAACGCCAACGCCAAGATGGGCCGCCATCATCATCGGCATTTCCGCTTTCACAAGGTGAGTGCCCATAAGATCAACAAGGTCTCGAAGGCCACGATCAAGCACGTTGGGCCGGTGACCAAGCGCGGCTGACGATTGCTCCACGGCCGCGGTCTGAATACCCCATCGACCGCGATCCTGGAGATCGGACCCGGCCCGCGACCATTGCTTCCCCAATGGCCGCGGGTCGGAGCCGTTTTGACGCGTTTGATGCTTCTGTTCACGCATGCCCGTGACTGCCGCCCGCTTGCGGCGGCGTCATAGTGAGGAGCAGTGCCACAAGCGCGCGCGGCAGTACCCGGCCGTCATCGCCCGGCTTGACCGGGCGAACCAGTATTCCAGAGCGTTGATGATGGATCCGAGGCTCTGGAATACTGGTTACTCCGCTTTCGGAGTATGACGGTCAATCATGGAGCGGCGCGGTGCATCGTCTTTCGGGGGGACCGATGATCGAGATGCGAATTCCATTTCATCGGGAGAGGGTCTAAGGGTCTTGCGGAACATCTGAAACTTTTGACAGACGAGTGCCAGTTGGGGACAAGTGCAAAACTCGCAGCGCTCCTGCTGCTACCGATCTCGCTTGCGGGCTGCGCGAGCAGCGGCGACAGCAGCATCAGCTATACCGACGATCGCGGGGACGCCCGCCAGCCCTATCCGGCCAATTTCCGTGCCGAGTTGCTTGCATTTCTCAGGACCTATCTCAATAACCCGGTGGGCGTGCGCGATGCGGAGATGGCAGAGCCGGTTGAGCGCACCGTGGGCGGACGGCTGCGCTTTGTCAGTTGCCTGCGATACAATCCGCGCGAGTCGGACGGCAGCTACCGCGGTATCCGCGACCGCGCCGTCGTGTTCGTTGACGGACGACTGGATCGGATCATCGAAAATGTCAGCGAGGTCTGCGCCGGCGCAGCCTACGCGCCGTTCCCCGACCTGGAAAAACTGGCTCGCGAGCCGACGCGATAGACCATCGCTCAAGAGCAGTTCCCGCAAGAGCAGTCCCCGCAAAAGCCGTGGGGAACCGGCAGTGTTGCGACTTCGTCACAGTGACCAACCATCGTCACTACGGCATCGCCGCCAAGCAACCAAATTGATGCCACGTTGTTTCTTAAGGGTCGCGTGGATAACAGGGGACTTTTATGAAGAAGCTATTGTTGAGTACAGTGGCTATTCTGGCGCTCGCGGCTCCCGCCGCCGCCGCCGATTTGCCGGCGCGGACCTATACCAAAGCTCCGGCCTATACGGCGCCGGCGCTGGTCTATAACTGGACCGGCTTCTACATCGGCGGCCACCTCGGGGGCGCCTTTGGCGGCGGCGGCAGCATCGAGGGCAACAACGGCCGCTTCCTGGGCGGTGTGCAGGGCGGCGCCGATTACCAGTTCGCGCCGAACTGGGTGGTTGGCGCCGAGGCCCAGTACAGCTGGCTCGGCGGTAATAACAACGGCGTGCTTTTTCCCGGCGGAAGCCTGGTGACGGCGAACAGCAAGCAGCTGGGATCGGTTACTGGCCGCTTCGGCTACACTTGGGGCCCCGCGCTGCTCTACGCCAAGGGCGGTTTCGCGTGGAAGGAAAACAACAATCTCGGCGTCAGCGTTGCGGGCGTGCCGCAGGCGTTCGCCGCCACCGGCAACCACCGCGACGGCTTTACCGTCGGCGGCGGTCTCGAATACATGTTCGCGCCGAACTGGTCCGCCAAGGTCGAATACCAGTATTACAATTTCGGCAATACCACGTTCACCGCCGGGCCCGCGGATGCGGTCGGCGCCCGATTCCGCGACGACGAGCACACGGTCAAGGCTGGCCTGAACTATCGCTTCGGCTGGGGCGGGCCATTAGTGGGCAAATATTGATCCGAATGACCGATGATCCTAAAAGGCCGGCCCCGCGCCGGCCTTTTCATTGTGGCAAGGGCGCCGGGGCAAAGCCCACCTCATCGGGATACTCGGTCAACTCTGCAATGCAAAAAAATGTCGGGCAGATAACGGAACTTTGATATATCAATCGGTATGAAGGCGCTGCTGGCCGATAGAAGCGTGCCGGCTGATGGAAAACGAAGATGCGCGCACTAGCGTTCGGGTTGATTTTGTCCGCGGTTGCCCTGCCGTGCTTCGCTCAAACCATTCTTAAAACCGAACCGTTGTCGCTTGCCCCCTATCAGACCGCCTATGTCCGCGACAGCTCCTGCGCGGCCGGCAAGGTGCTGCGGGTGACCGGCGCAATGCGCAATCTTCCCCGCAAGAAGGTGTGCGTGACGATCGGACTGGAGCAGGCGTCGCTGTACGAGCGGCCTCTCTGAACCTGATAGCTTCAAGGTAACCGGTTCGACCAAGCAGCTGGTGGCCGTTCCTCCGGCGGGCGGCATGGACCCAAGGTTCGCCGAAGGCGGCCGGGCGGTGGGTACCTCTACCGGCTGGAAACGAGGCGGAGCAGGGGCCTCAAGGTGTCCTCCAGCTCTTCCGCCAGCTTCTGCACGCGAGGGTCCTTCGAGTGGTTGGCGCAAAGCGTAAACGGGTTGACCGACCGCGCAAGCGCCTCGCGCTCCCCGCTGGTCCGTGCCACCTGCAGGCTGGAAAGCCGCAGCACCATGTTGCCGAGATTGACGAGGACCTCGTCGATGTTTCTGTCAATCTGGATGACGAGATCATCCATCACTGGCACTCCCGTCGCTCGATGCTCGTGCCGGCCAGCCCGTTCCGCTCGGTTCGGCGCTATGACTAACGCGCGGTAAAGGCTCAAAGTCGCTGCGCGATCATCACCCACACGCCAAGCCAGCATGTGAGGAAGACTACAAACACAATGAGAAGCCAGATCGCAGTGGAGACGGAAAAGACGCGGGCACGCGAAAACCAATCGTATGGGTCCATTGTTCACCTGGGATTTGGGCGCAGGCGGCTATGGAATCAGTCGGCAGATTCGCGGTCAAGCGTCGGCGAGTTTCAGCGCGGCTTTATGTTTTTTCCGTTCTGGCCGGGGCAAGCTCATACCCGTCTCCACCATCCACATCCTGATTGCTGCCAGTCTGCGCACCAGCGATCTGCGTTACAACCGGTGGAGCGTGGGCATAAACGACGACAGCGCCGACTCGAATGTCGGCGCTGTCGCTCTTCGCGTTGGACGCCGCGATCTCGCTGCCGACGGACCGGCCGACAGCGAGGCGTCGCGGTGCATCAATCGTGACGGGAATCGTGACTGGAATCGTGACTGGAATCGTCGTGACAGGCATCGTGACTGACGACCGTGCCCGTGACGGGATCGAGAATCAGGCTGCGCTGGTGCGGCCGCTCGTCGAACATATTGATGAGCGAACCGCTATAGCGGTCGACCGAGCCGGTCCCGGCAGGCGGCGCCTTGGGGCCATCGATGAAGCCGAGATTCCAATTGTCCTCGACGAAGCGCAGGACCGAGGCCTGGTTGGTCAGCGAGTGATCGACGAAGTTCGGTTTCGCCCAGGGCGAGATCACGAGCAGCGGCAAGCGCGGGCCGAAACCGCAGCGCGCAGCGTCGGCTCCGGGTCGTGGCGTGCCGCAACTTCCAGGCCCCGTGAGGGCGTCAACCGGTGTCGCCGATGGGCTGACGAGCGGCGGCGCCACATGATCATACCAGCCGTCGGAATCATCCCAGGCGATAATGATCGCGGTGTCGGGCCAATAGCGCGACTTCATGACCGCATTGATCGTTTGGACGATGAAGGCCTGCTCAGCCAGCGGATCGGAATTGCCGGGATGGCCGTATTGATAGACCGGCGCCTTCACGTAGCTGACCGCGGGCAATGAGCCCTGGGACAGCGCCGTGAAGAAATCCGACAAGTCGTACTGATGGTTGGCCTGGTCGGTTTTGCCGATCGCCGCCGCCGAACTCGGCCGGAGATGGTGCGGGTTCTTGGTGCTGGCATAATGCATGAAGGGGTTGACACCAAAGCTATAGTCGCTCTCCAGGACATGGACGTCCGCACCTGGATTGATGGTCGGGTTCTGCACGTCG
>WNFI01700558.1_pt1 | contig 24044 bp, 22 predicted proteins | sample 5400471 | NCBI WGS metagenome assembly WNFI01 (sample SAMN13153348, study PRJNA577476) | soil metagenome | isolation source: 100 cm saprolite on Douglas fir-dominated hillslope | place: USA:California | collected 2013-09-17 | reverse complement strand
GATTCCCTTTCTCTCCCTTCCTGATGATGCGGTGATGTGTATCTCAAACCCATCTAAGGGCCAAACCATGAAAAAATTAAGGAGCAGTTTATTTTGGGGCATGCTCGCCGTCGGACTGTACCTTCCCCCGCGTAACTATGCTCAAGATCGCGAAGATGCCGCTCAGCCGGCTGTCTTGGTCATGACCAACGATGCGAATCACGACGAGGTCCTGTCGTATCAACGCACTCCCAACGGGCAATTGTTCGAGGGCCGCCGTTGCGCAACGGGAGGAAGAGGCAGCGGCGGCGGCAGCGACCCGCTTGGATCTCAAGGATCACTCAATGTTTGGAAGTGCTTCAGGAACATCCACAAACCGAACGGTCGAGCCAAGTAGCGCTGTCATCCCTGCCAGCTTCTTTTACTTGGAAATCACAGGGCTTGGGCCGCGCTCCATGACCGCATACGAGGTAATCACCTGCTGATCATAAATAACCTCAGACCACATCCAGCCGCCATAGGAAAGTGCGGCAAAAAAACCGGCCACCAGCACAATCCTCCTGCCCAGATAAGGCCGCTCTTTCACACCGTAGTAGACAACAAATCCCCCGAAGAGCGTGATTACACCCAGCAGACCCTCCAAAGCAGGTATATCGGAAATCTTGAAACGTGTTAGGTCCTCCAAGCCATTGACCGCGGAGAATGTCGTGAAAACAATCGCCAGCAGCGTTCCCCACACCCGCCTTTTCCATGGAAAAGAGTTGCCATTCCTTGGCGCGATCGAGCCAAAAAGACAGATCAGAAAAAAACAAAGCCCGCTGAAGATCGCACCCCGGAGTACCACGATGCGCTCATGCAACTGTCTAAGCCGCTCCGTTTTATCGGACCCCTGGCTCATTGTGTCCCACGTCATTACTCTCCGATTTGTCATTTCGTTTTTCTTACGGAAACGCTCCCAGAATGCTCCATGACAAACTTCGAATTCGTCCCCGGGCTCATAAGGCTTCAGCAAGTCAATCTGTCCAATATGGCGCAGCTGGAAGTCTTGGTCTTCCAGAACCAGGCACCGGATGGAGTCCTCGGGCACTGGCCAATGCTCGTCATTGACCAACTGGCTCGATATGGGCACTATCGCCGATCCTATGCAGTAAGCCAAAGAAAGTATTCCCACCCCCAGCAGCGTGTCATTGCCATGGTCTCCTCGGGCAGCAGGAACGATCTTGGCAAAGAAGGGCGGATAGACAAGATCAACCGCCATCCCCAACCAAAGAAAAGCCAGAAGGCCAACGATGGTCGTCTCGAACGCAAGCTTAAAGACATCCATATCTTGATTCTCACTCTTCTTGCATGGACGCCGGAATCTCCCTTGGGCTGTCCAAACCAATTGCTGCCTTGGTCGTGGGGATCCCGGAAAGGTGAACTGGTGCCCCTCTTTCGAGTAGTGTCCTACTGCCCCAGAACGTTTCATTCTTCAAGTTCAACTCACTGCCGTACCTAAAAACGGCCGCGTGTGGAGCCTACTTCCTCACCTCTTCTTTGTGGTCCGGCTTTTACCGCGGCCGGTCGGCGCGGACTCTGCGTCTCCTGCGTTATCCTTTTCCCCTCTTCTGCTATCCTCACTCGAGTGGGCGTTCGTCAGTTCCCGATCCATTGCGCATCTGCCGCCAAAAGGAGCCCCATGCAGTCGTTGCGACTGAACCCCATCCTCAACACGGACTCCTACAAGCTCACCCACTGGTGGCAATATCCCCCGGACACGCGGCACATCTATTCCTACGTCGAATCCCGCGGCGGCATGTTCGACGAGACCATGTTGGCGATGCTGCAGTACATCATTAAGTCCAATTTCGCCGGCCAGGTTTTCACGCTCGACGACGTCGAGGAAGCTCGCCGCATCGCTCACGCGCATTTCTCCGGCCGCGCGAAAACTTTCAACTACGAAGGCTTCAAATCTCTCTATGCGAAACATGGCGGGCGCTTGCCTCTCCGCATCCGCGCCGTCAAGGAAGGCACGGTCGTCAAGAGCCACAACGCGCTCATCACCATCGAGAACACCGACCCAGAGTTCTACTGGCTTACCAACTGGGCGGAAACCGTTCTCCTGCAAGTCTGGTATCCCATTACTGTCGCCACACTCTCGCGCGCTATCAAGCAAGTCATTGGCAAGGCGCTGGTTCGCACCGGGGATCCGTCGCTTCTTCCCTTCAAGCTGCACGACTTCGGATTTCGCGGCGTCTCTTCCAAGGAGTCCGCTGCCATCGGCGGCGCCGCTCATCTGCTGAATTTTCTCGGCACAGACACGCTTGCCGCCATTCAGATCCTCAACCAGTTCTATTCCGCCGATCTCACTGCGCAGAATCCACTCGAATGCGCCGCGTACAGCATCCCTGCTTCCGAGCATTCCACCATCACAGCGTGGGGCGAAGCGCACGAGCTCGAGGCTTACGCCAACACGCTCGAAAATTGCCCGGAAGGAATCGTCGCGTGCGTCAGCGACTCCTACGATATCTACAATGCGGTGCGCAACCTCTGGGGCGGCGCGCTGCGCGAAAAGGTTCTGCAACGCACGGGAACGCTGGTGATTCGTCCCGATTCCGGCGAAGCTGTCACCGTCCTCGAGGAACTCTTCAAGATTGTCAGCGAGAAATTCGGCTACGAAGTAAACCGCAAAGGCTGGAAGGCTACCGTTCCCTGTGTGCGCTTCATCCAGGGCGATGGCGTCAACTTCTACACCATTCAAAACATCACTGCCCAGCTCACCCGCAAAGGCTGGTCGCAGGACATCTGGAGCTACGGGATGGGCGGCGCGCTGCTGCAGCAAATCAACCGCGACACGCTGAAATTTGCGCTGAAATGTTCCGCGATCGACCGCAACGGCCAATGGCACAACGTTTACAAGAACCCCAAAACCGATCCGAGTAAAGCCAGCCGCGGTGGCCGCTTCAACCTCATGCAAAGCGGGAAGGATTTTGCAACTGTCGAAATCATCGAAGGCGCTCCCATCCCCTCCAACAACGCCCTTGAAACGATTCTCGAAGACGGCAAAATCCTGCGCGACCAAACTCTTGCCGAAGTGCGCGCCATCGCTTCTTCCTACGACACCTACAATGATTCCGTATAACCAATTCTCGGAAAAAGCGTCGCCAGGCTTCAATCCATCGGCATACTGGCTTGTGCGCGTGTCCCGAAAAAACTGATCTACGCGCCGCGCAACTTGAAGCGCTGAATCTTTCCCGTCACGGTTTTTGGCAACTCCGTGCAGAATCGCACTTCACGCGGCACTTTGTAGGAAACGAGCCGCGCTTTGACGTGCTCACAAATTTCGGCAGCAAGCGCAACTTTCAGCATGTCGTCGGCGCGCCCACAGTAGTTGTAGTAGCCTTCGGAATCACAAAAGAATTTGTCGCCGGTTATTACCCAATCGCCGCGCTTGGTGCGCGCCGTCAGTTCAGGAATCCGCCAATATTCCACAAACGCGCTCGCGCCGCGAACCCAGAGATTGCCGATCTCGCCGTCACTCACCAATTTCCCCGCGTCATCCACAATTTTTATTTCGTAACCAGGCACAGGAAACCCACAGCTCCCTGGTTTGCATTTTCCGGGAACGCTGGAGATAAAAACATGCAGCATTTCTGTGGAGCCGATGCCGTCGAGGATTTCGATTCCGAATTGCCGTTTCCACAGGTTGAAGATTTCAGCAGGCAAGGTTTCACCGGCTGACACGCACATTCGCACGGAAGACAAATCGACGCGGTGGTCCGGCCGCTCCGTTTCGCGCAAGATCGCAGCATAAAAAGTGGGTACCGCGAAGAAAACGGTGGGCCGGTGGCGCGCCGCCATCTCGAGTACATGCGCCACGCTCGTGCGTTGTGGATTCAACAACGTGCGCGCGCCAACGGAAAACGGAAAATACATTCCGTTTCCGAGGCCGTAGGCGAAGAATAATTTCGATACCGAAAATGTTAAGTCGTCAGCGCTCAGGCCGAGAATGTTTTGCGCATAATTCCGGCTGGTGACCAGCATGTCAGCATGACGATGCACAGCTGCTTTGGATACACCGCCGCTGCCGGAGGTGTAAAGCATGAATGCGGGATCTTGAGGCGAAGTATCCGCGGCAGCGAGTTTTTCGCTGGCTGCGGCAATCCAGGCGTTCCACTCCGCGCAGGCCACGCCGTGCGGATCGATTCTATTTTCGCCGACGACAACAATCGGAATTTGCGGGCGCACGCTGGAGGCTGGCAAGAATTCAGCAAGAGATTCGGAATGGACAATCGTGGCCCTGGGCTCGCTATTTTCAAGGTAATGAATGTAATCGGAAGAGCGCGCGAAAGGATTCACCGGCACAGCCACGGCGCCGATTTTTGCCGCGCCAAAAAAGGCGGCCACAAACTCCGCGGAATCCGGGAGCACAATCAGAACGCGGTCGCCGCGGGAAACGCCCTGCGCAAGGAGCGCATTCCCGGCGCGATTGGCGAGCGCGCCGAGTTCGCCGCAGTTTAGTTCGCGAGCTTCGCCAACGATAGCGGGTCGCTCAGAATCCAGCGCAGCTGGATCATCCAGAAAGTGTGCCGCGATATTGAACTTCTCCGGAAATTCACCGGGCGGGAATTCTTCTCTGGGAGGAGTCATTGTCCCTGATTCATTGCGAATTGTGGGCTAATTGAGCCGCGGGAGTGGCGCCAATGATTCGAATCTTGTACCAGGATGTGCCGGCCGGATAAAGAGCGTCATTAATTTCGGAATTGTGCTGTTCGCCGGGAGCGATGGTGACGGGGAGCGTGCCCTTGTTGACCAGAATTGCGCTGTTATCGGCGCCGACGTAAGTCGTTTCATACTCGATCTTGCCGTAGCTGTAGGCCGGGGATTTATTCTCGATGGTTACGACCCATACTGCCATGGTGCCGCTGCGATCCTTGTTCATGGTGGCGCGCTGGATCTTCAGGTCATGAACCGGATCAGCAGGGCCCTTGGATTGCGCAGCCGTAGTTGCCCTCTGAACAGCGCCTTTGTACTTGCTGTAGAACATTGTTCCAGTCATAACGATGATCACGACGACGATGATGCCAATCCACAAGCCTTTCGGCTCTTTCTGCTTAACCTCTTCAGGCGTCTCGAACATAATCCCTCCGGCTTCCTGGGCCCGCTACTTTCCCGCAACAGTTCCCGGCCTTCATGCTATGAAAAAGTGCAGACTGCGTGGCAGGAGAATTCGCGATTGTGCCAGGGAGTGATCGGCACTCTTAGATGCCGGAACCGCCCTAGAGATAGCACTGAAAGCACCGGAAGTCCATGGCGACATCAGGTGCGGGACCCGCAAAGCGCGATTGAAGACCTGGGAGACGGCTGGCGGGGATTGGCCTAGTTGAGCACTAGGTGTTGCATGTCGCCATTCATTCTTGACCGATGTCTTCGTGCCAGATCGCGGTGTTTCTCGCGATGTAGGTGGCTAACATTTGAATGCATTCGTCGCAGTGGAGGTCGATCACCTCGATGCCGTTTTCGCGGAGCCAGTGGATGCCGCCGCGAAAATTCAGGGACTCGCCGACGACGACGGTGCCAATTCCAAACTGGCGGATCAGGCCACTGCAATACCAGCAAGGAGCCAGGGTGGTCACCATGATTTTGTCGCGGTAAGTGCGTTGGCGGCCAGCTTTGCGAAACGCATCTGTTTCGCCATGCGCGGAGGGATCGCCTTCCTGCACGCGGCGGTTGTGGCCGCGTCCCAAAAGTTTTCCGTTGCTTTCGAATAGCGCGGCACCGATGGGGATTCCTCCTTCGCGGAACCCCAGGCGCGCTTCCTCCACGGCCGTCTTCAGCATGGCGAGGTATTTCCCGCGATTTTTTTCAGTTTCTGCGTCCATTTTCTCTCGTTCCCGAATTCGTTGCACCATTACTTCACTTGGCGGCACCAACCGCCGGAAACATCCAGCTCAAAAGCAAGTGGGTCGGCCAGTAGACGAGCGCGACGGCTCCAACAAAAATTACGGCAAGGTGTGCAGGAGCAGGTCCCCAGGAGCGATGAAATAGAGGATCTTGAACCACATAGTTCATATTGTACCCAGGAGGCAAAAACCGCGAGGCGACGAAGAGTCCGGCGGCAATCGCGGTTTGAAATGCAAGAGCGCGACGGTCGTATCCTACCTTGCGCATGGCCCAGAGCAACGCCAAGGGAAGGCCGATGTGGAAGCTGGAAAGCAGCCGCGCCCAAAGAGGTACCCGCGTATCCCACATGTAGTCCGTTCCGCCGACTAAGAATCGACCGGTGACGAGCCGCCAGCCAACGTCAGAGGCCAAAAAGATTCCCGCCGCCAGCGAGCTGACCGCCTGGCTGGAAATCAACAAGGAACTTCCCCACCACAAACCTGCGCAGCCAAGGATAACGGCGACATCGCACAAGTGCAGCAGATTGGCCCAGCCCCAAAAACGGATGTAGGCAGGAAGCCACACCAAGGTCCACAGTAGTCCGACCCATCGCAACACGGGGAACGCGTTCGTGCCAGTGGTCATCTGTTACCCGGAGACCCCCAGGAATGGGCACAGACTACCATTGTTCGTCGCTCCGAACGTAGGGCTTGCTGACTTCGTATACCGGAAATCAGGTTCCGAACGGATACTGCCGGCTTTCGTCACCGATCACTTCTTGCGGGTTTAGGCGACCCTCAGCAAACCGACCAGCACTCTCGAGACAGACTCCGTGTCCTTCTCGGGCCAAGTCAGCAAGATTCCGTCGGTTGCGCGGGCAGCGTGCGGATAGCCGATGTTTCCTCCCTGCGACAATTCGAATGGTTCATCGCGAAGAGCGTTATTGCGGATATGGCACGCCAGGAGCCTTGCCGTCCCTGATTTATTTTCCAGCCAGAAAGCAACGGCGGATCGGTTGGGTAGGAGCATGACTTGAGCCCTGCCAAGAGCACTTCCCGTGTCGATGCGCAGGGGAGGGGCAAACGTGGCGCCGCCGTCTTCGGAAAATGCGAGCTTCACCGCGGGCTGATCTTCGGGAGCGCTGAACCAGATCAACGCAGTTCGCGAGCCGTCGGTATCAAGAAGCGGGCCGTTCACGGGGCACGCTTCGATGTGCCAATGATCTGGATGAGCAACGCGGGGCCGGGACCAAGTGCCCGCGCGATTTTGAATCAGGAAGATGTCACGGATATTCTCCGGCGTATGGCCGCGATATGCGGCGAGCAAGCCGGAACCTGTTCGGACAAGTGCCGTTGAGCAACATGTACACGTGTCGGGATCGAGCAGGCTGACTTCGCTCATGGTGCCGTTAGCGCGCACCGTTCGTGACATCAACTGGACGCGCTTGTCTTTCTCCCAGTTTCTGCCATCGAGCCAAATGAACGCGGCGTCGGTATCGTTCAGCTTCGCCGCGGAGGCGTAGCCATTGTCTTCGCCGGGTTGAGCAGCGGAACGATTGACAAGTGCAGGAGGTGACCAGTGGCTCCCGCCGTCGGTCGAAACCACCATGAAAAGCTCAATGGCGTTCCCGGATGGTTCCTTGCTTCCCGGCTTTTGGGACCAGTAGGCAATGAGATTGCGGCTGGAGAGAGCTATGACTCCGGGTGCGGACGCACGGTCTCGGCTGAACAGGAATCGCCCCGCGATGGCTACGGGCGGGGACCACGCGCCCTCGCGCCGGAGCGAAAATTGGAACGCGGCAGTGCCGTCGTCGTTCGGTTCGAGCCAGCTCAGGATTACGCTGCCGTCCGCCATGGCTTTGACACGGGGCGTGATGCTTCCCCGAGGAGCGGGCGCAGCGATTTCCCGCCAGTTCCCCGCAGTGATCCGCGAACCTGATTTAGAATTACACCCCGCAAGACCGAAGATCGACGAAAAAGCGGCAGAGAAACCTAACGCGGACGAGGCTTCAATCAATTGTCTGCGTGTCATTTTGATTCTTTTCATACTATTACCTTCTCCTTTAAAAGAGGGCGCGAAGCCCGAGAAGCGGAGTTATGGCGCAGCAGTGGCGTTTCATCTGCGGCACCGTGAATTGCGGAACTACTTTTGCCGAGGGGCTCAGCGACGAGCGCGAGGCGATGCGTGAAGCGGAACCAGGTGGAGAGGGTTAGCTTCGCGGCGGTTCGAAAGGCGGAGGGAGAAAACCGGGGAGCAGAAATTCTTTTCTCACGAGCGAAGCCTGCCTGAACAATTGCGGTGCGGCGAAGCCTGGGGGATCGGGGAGCACGGCAGGGCGCTGCGGCGCGACAATCTCGTAAACGACCTTTTTCTTGGACTTGCCCACGCAGATTGCGAAGTGGCCGGCGATGCCTCGCGGGCAAGATATTCGTTTCTCGTTGGATGCCTGCGCCCGGCGCTGTTCCGTCGCGGAGTGTGCGCTACGGGCGGGGCAGCACATGCCATGGCACTGGTCTTTCGCTTGTGCAGAAACGCTTGTCACTGGTTCGGGGGGAGTCGCCATAACGGCGATCAGCAGGAATACGGTTTGCATGCGTGTCAGCATGGATTTGTCGGTCGACTGGTCTAGAAAGTTAGACGCGTGGCGACCCGTTTTTATTCCTGGTTGGAGACGATTCTGTTCCATTTGGCACTTACAATCCTGGCTTGGTCGATGGCATGAAACCCCCAAGCACGACTCCAATATGGAGCTTTGCTCAGTCCGAGCGATTCCTTAGCATCTTCGATCATGACAAAAAGGATGGTTGAAAGCGGCAGTCAGGCGAAGGCCCTGCTTGCGTGGCTGCAACAACGCGAGGATGAGCTGGCCGCTTTGTTGGCCGAATTGGTGGCCATACCGACGGAGAACCCACCGGGGAAAAACTATCGCGCCTGCGCCAATGTTCTCGAAAACCGGTTGAAGGAAGAGGGCCTGGACTGCGACCGCCTGGAGGTCAGCGGTGCGAAAGACGGGACCGGCGAAGTTCCTGTTTGTCTGGTGGCTGGGTACGGGCGGGGAGAACGCGTTCTCTACTTCCACGGTCACTACGATGTCGTGCCAGCGCAGTCTCCGGAACAGTTCCAGCCGATTCGCAGGAAACATTTCTTGTTCGGCCGGGGATCCTGCGACATGAAGGGCGGGATCGTCGCCATGTTCTACGCCATTCTGGCGCTGAGAGAATGTGGCGTCGAGCTGGGCGGAAGGATTGTTTTAACGCTGGTCCCCGATGAAGAGACAGGAGGCGAACGCGGCTCGGCGTGGCTTGCGACCCAGGGGAGGCTCAGCCGCAGAGGGATTGGCATGCTTTTGGCGGAGCCCACCAGCGGCGCTGTGTGGAACGCCAACCGTGGGGCCATCTCGCTACGAGTTCGTGTGCTCGGGAAATCCGCACACGTTGGTTTACAGCACCAAGGGGAAAACGCGTTCGAGCTCATGCACTTGGTCGTTGGACGGCTCCAGGAGTTGAAGCAGGAAGTGGAGCAAAGAGCCACCACCTTCAACGTTGGGGCGGATCAAGCACGGCAATCGATACTGATGCTAGGTGGACAGAGCGGCGGCGGGACGAACTTCAACGTGGTGCCGGAGGAATGCTGGTTCACCATCGACCGGAGAATCAATCCCGAGGAAAACCTCGACGAGGAGAAGGGCAGACTGATTGGAGTGCTGGAGGGTTGCAGGCGCGAAGGCATTCCACTCGCTTGGAAGATATTGCAGGAGGGCCAATCTTCCGCATGCGGTGAGGAGGAGCGGCTGGGGGTCGCGCTGACGCGCAGCGTACGAGCGGTCACAGGCAAAGCGCCGCGATTTGAGATGTGTCCCGGTTTGCTGGAGATTCGTTTCTACGCCGCTCAGGGCGTCCCGGCCTATGCTTACGGTCCGGGCTTGCTCTCCGTGGCGCACGGTCCAAACGAATGCATCGACCTGCGAAAGATTATCGATTGCTCGGCGATCTATGCACTTACTGCCTTGGACCTGCTTCATCCCTGAACGTTAAGTTGCTGAAGATCATTTCAATTATAGGGAGCGCCGAGCTCCAGACTTTGGCATAGTGCAAGCGCGAGTTTAGAGGGGAGGTTTGTGAAGGACGAGAACGCACTATCGTATCTTTCCCTTTTACTATACAGCCAGCCATAGTTGGGGGATGGCCGGGGCCTTTTTTGTTTCGGGAACTGTTCTCTTTAGTTACCGCTTGGTATCCTCGAAGAAACAGAAATGACGCGTAAGTCATTGAAATGTTGCCAGTTAAATGGCTTTGAGGGCTTTCGATCGTCATTCGCCGGTATTTCCGCGACTGGGCCTATCGTACTATTCAAGATTTACCGCGACTTGCCGATGATAGCGTGGTATGCCGACGCTTTACTTTTGCCAACCCCACGCAAAGAACCAAGGTATGCTCCGCGCCGTGCTTTCTGTCAACGAATGCGAGCGTGTCGTCAGCCAGCACGCCGCCACTTATGTCGGGGACCAGTTCCCGAAACTGGCCAATGAGCAAGGGTCGGCAAACGACTTTGCCGTGCTTAATTTCCCGCCGAATGAGACTCCGGCAGGGTGGCGCTCCGGCTATTACCGGCTTGACTCCGACCTGACCAAGCTCAACGAGTCGCTTCTGGCACTTTCTCGCTAACTTCCCCAGTGGTTTTCAGAAATACTGCAGGACAAACGAGCGGGCTTCGTTCGCGAGCTATTTCCATTCTCCAGCAGAGGCTAACAGTTGCAGTCCAATGGCGAAGGAATGGTGTCCCAGGGGATGGCAATAGACCACTCGCGCCCGAGCCCGGAAATCTCCAGGCAGCGACCATAAATTCAGACGCTCATTCCGCTTCAAGGGATTGCTTGAAACTACGCGTACGCCGTGGCCGTGCGTTGTTCCAACCGGCGCGCGATGGCTTGCATCGGACACTCCGCTGTCTTATGGAAAATTGGCTGGATGGGTGTCGAGGGTGGGAACGACGACAAGACCATTATACGCCTGCCAGCAACGGATTAAGCGGCTATTCCAAAATGTCACTGGGCATGGTTGTCGGGGAGTCCGGCGCTCGCAGGTATTGGCAAGGCGGATACCCGATAGTACTCGAGACCTATCGACGCCCGCAGATGCCCGCGAGAAAATCGCGTCAATTCAGAGAACTCCAATCCAGGTTTCTATCTCTGGAGTGGTTTTTCCGCAAGTTTCTGGCAAAAAGATAAAGTGGAGGTCGCCCGTGAAACTGTTTAGTTTGTTGAAGATACCAGCCATTGTATTGGGCTTCGGGGCCGCGGTGGCTTTCGCGCCCACCTGCAAGGCGCAATCGGAAGTTAGCCCTGATCATTTTGATGGAACAGACCCCTGGGAGATAGCTGCCCGGAAACCAGTGACTGCGAAAGCCAAGCTGACATCGGCAAGTGGTTCATACCGAGCGCAGAACAAGAAGACTGGCTCGGACGCAACACTGCAACTTGCTTCGGCGCGCGAACTCTCGAAGTCCATGCCCTACAACGCAGAGGCAGTTCAGGACAAACGTAAGGTGGCAGTTCGCAAATCAGATAAGAAATAACTTCCAGAGCCCCTATCGCTTCTAAGGAAGCTGATGCGCGTGTGAATAGACGACCGTCGCGGCGTTTCAGAGACGTGTGCCTCACTGGGGCCTGAGCCTGCTGCGGCTGTTGAGTGCGAGAAAACTGTCTTCTGAATAGTCAGTGACTTCCACGGAGAAATCCAAGTAACATCTTTTAGGGAAGGCAAGATGTTTTCTGAGCAGACCAAGACGGTCCTGCTCAGCCGCCATGGCGCTGGCATTGTTTCCCAATACGCACTTTCCGCAGAGCAAGAACTGATCCTTCGCAGACTGGATACCAACAAAGAAGCGGAAGTTCACGTCGTCGGCAACCTCGGCGCTCATGGCAAGACCTACACCTACGGCGTGGCCTTCCTGAACCCGGAGACGGACCTCTGGGACATCAAATTCCCCAGCATGACGGAGTCCGAAAAAGAGACCAGCCGAGTGCTGCTTCAATGCAGCAGCTGCAAAGCCCGCGAGACCGTTGAGCAAAGCGACCTGGAGTCGGACGTATATCTCGTCAACGAAGGAATTGTGCGCACCTGCAAGAGGTGTGGGTCATCAACGTATTGGAGGAAGGCGATTGACGATGCCAGCGGCGAGCCTGTTCCAGTGGAAATAGCGCCTCCGGAAGTTGAGGAAATATCGGAGCCTGTTGCAGTGCTCCCGGCCGCTCCGCCGGAGACAGAACCTCCGGTGCAGCCAGCGGCTCCCATCGTAAACAAACGCAAGCACGTGCGCACCAAAGTGAATTTCAAAGCATGCATCCGCAGCTACACCTTTGGCGAAGATATCGTGACATGCGAGGACATGTCACGAGGCGGCATACGATTCAAAAGCCGGAAAGAATACGTTGTGAAGAGTGAAGTCGAAGTGGCTGTGCCCTATTCACCAGGTCCACAGTCCATTTTTGTCCGAGGGCAGATCATTCATGTCACGGAACTGAAGCAGGAAAGACGATTCCGGTGTGGGATCAGATACGCCAAGTCCTGAGGGCCGCCCTTATTTGCAGTTTCTGATGTCCGTTGTCGGGTTCTCCGAGTCCAACTCTTCTTGGCTTATTTCAGGGAGGCCTCGACCTTGCTTTTGAATTCCCTCGCCTTGGCAAGTACGGCGGGTTCGTCCACGGTAAGCAGTTTTCTGTTGCGCATGACCAGCCGGCCACCGATAATTACCGTCTCCACGTCGCTTCCTTTCAGTGCATACGCCAATTGCGCATAGACGTCGTACATCGGCACGGCGTTTGGCGCGTCTAGCCCGATGAGAATCAGGTCCGCTTTCTTCCCAGCTTCCAGCGAACCAATTTCCTTCTCGATGTGCAGTGCCCGCGCGCCTTCGATGGTCGCCATTTCAACGACGGCTTTCGACCCTAACGCTCGTGGATCCATTTTGGTTATCTTCTGGAGCTTCGCCGCCAGGTCCATCTCTTCCATCAAGCTCAAATCATTGTTGCTGCCTGCGGCGCCGTCCGTGCCGAGGCCGACGGCAATGCCCGCAGCACGCTCTTCGATCACGGGAGCGACGCCACTCGCCAGCATCATGTTGCTGGAAGGATTGTGGACGCAGCCGACTTGCCGCTGCGCCAGGATCTTGCGGTCGGTCTCGTCGACCCATACGCAATGTGCCGCGAGCACATCTGGCCCGAGGATTCCGAGTTTGTCGAGATACTGTACCGGGGTGGTGCCACTTTTCTCACGGCTATCGTTCAACTCTTTCTTCGTCTCCCCGACATGAATCAGGATGGGGGCGTTGTACTTTCTGGCGAGCGCGGCCGAGTCCTTCAATGTTTTCTCGGAATCGGTGTAGATGGAGTGGGGCGCCACGGCGGCGTGAATCAGCGGGTCGCCTTGCCAGCGCTTCAAGAATTTTTCCGTGTATTCGAGCATAGCTTCGTTGGTCTTATTGTCTGGAGCGGGAAAGTCGAGGATGGTTTCGCCTAGCACGCCGCGCATGCCGGCGGCTTTTGTTTCCTCGGCTATGGCGTCCTCGAAGTAATACATGTCCGCAAAAGTCGTCACGCCCCCGCGAATCTGCTCCGCGGCAGCGAGGCGCGTGCCCCAGCGAACAAACTCCTCGGTTACGTTTTTTGCTTCGGCGGGAAAAATGAATTTCGTAAGCCACTCTTCCAGGGTCACGTCATCCTTCAGGCCGCGGAGCAAGGTCATGGGCGCGTGGGTGTGGCCGTTGATGAATCCGGGAAGCACCAGCTTCCCCTTCGCGTCAATTAGCTCCTTTGCCGCACGCACGTATTTGTCGATGGTTGCGGGAGTGGACGGCTCGACTGCGACGATCAAGTCGCCCCGTGCGACTACTATTCCATTTTCGAGGATCCGATGTGGCCTATCCATGGTTACGACCGTACCGCCCGCGACCACCAAATCCCAGACGGGTTCCGGCGTTGACTTCTGTTTCGCCGGTCTCTGAGCCTGTTTATGCTTCGCTGGCCCCTGTGCCTTAACAACGGATCGAAAGGGAAAGAACTCCAGGGCAAGAACCGCAAGGACGACTAAACAACGCCGGAATAGGTATTGGGGTTTCATTTTCGAGTTTCCTCGTCCTATAGGTTGGAGGAATCGAAGGGTTTGGGAAAGAGATCTCTCATCTGAATGGTCTCGGTCTTGCCCTTGAGGTTCGCCACGATTACGGGAACATCGCCGCAGAATTCCCAGATCAACTGGCGGCAAGCGCCACAGGGAGGTGTAAGAGTGTCGGTATCCGTCACCACGGAAATAGCGTCGAAGCCGCGCTCGCCTTCGCTGATGGCTTTGAGGATGGCGACGCGTTCGGCGCAAACGGTGAGGCCGTAAGTGGCATTCTCAACGTTGCATCCGCCGAAAATTCGCCCGGAAGTGGCGCGAAGCGCGGCGCCCACGCGAAAGTTCGAGTACGGCGCGTGTGCGTTCTCCCTCGCCTGCCTGGCCGCTAAAATCAGGGTCTCGTATTCGCTCATGCGATGGCCTCCGCAATTCTCGGAATGACCGCTTTCAGCAAGCCGGTGAATTGTCCCTTTACGCGCTCCGCTGTCTCCAGCACTTCAAGGTGGTTGAGAGGCCGATCCAGAATTCCCGCCGCCGCATTCGTCACGCAGGAAATGCCTAGCACGCGAAGGCCGTTGTGCCGCGCGGCAATCACTTCCGGAACCGTGGACATTCCCACCAGATCGGCGCCGATCGCACGCAAGTAGCGAATCTCCGCTGGCGTTTCATAGCTTGGCCCGAGAACTGCTGCGTATACACCCTCATACAACCCCAGGCCCAAGCGGTTTCCTTCGCCGACGGTCATTTCGCGAAAGAGTTTGTCATACGCCGTGGTCATATCGTGGAAGCGCAGGCCGAATCTCTCGTCATTCGGCCCTGTCAGGGGATTGACACCTTGCAGATTGATGTGATCGCTGATCACTACCAACCGGCCCTGAGAGAATTCGGGTTTAATGCCTCCCGCGGCGTTAGTAAGGATTACGGCCTTTACTCCTATACGCGCGAAAACGCGGATGGGAAAGGCTACTTCCTTCGCGGAATAGCCTTCGTAAAGATGGACACGGCCCTGCATCCCAGCAACGGGTATGGCTCCCACTTTGCCAATGACGAGCTTTCCCGCGTGGCCAATGGCGGTCGATCGAGGAAAGTGAGGAATTTTCGCGTAGGGGATCTTGGCGGCGCTGGTGAATTCGTCGGCGAAAGCGCCAAGTCCGGAACCAAGAACCAGCGCGATTTGCGGCTTCAAAGAAGTCTGCGAAAAAATGAAGTCGGCAGCCTCGCCCGCGCTCTCGAACTCGCCAAGCTGCGAGCTACCAGTTGCATTTACAACCGCGGATTTCCCAGGCGAAACCTTTTTCGGAGTGCTGGACCTCGAGCTCTTCTTCGCAAGCATGGCGCGGATGCCGAATTTTGCGAGCTGGCCGCGCTGCTCGGGTGCGAGTGCGCCGATACCGCCGATCTGAATGCCGATGGAGCTGAAGTTGGCAAAGCCGCAGAGCGCGAACGTAGCGATTGCAAAAGTGCGCGGATCGAGGGCGGTTTTCATGGGGCCCAGTTGTCCAAACGCGACAAACTCATTGATCACCATGCGCGTCCCGAGAAGATTGCCGATCCTCCCGGCCTCATGCCAGGGCACCCCAATCAGCCAGGCAACGGGAGCAAAGATCCACCCGAAAACGGTTTGCAAACTTTCTGGAAACCAGGCCATGTGCAGCCAGTTGTGAATGCCGCCCATCATGGCGTTGAGGAGCGCCAGCAAAGCGATGAAGGTAATCAGCATGGCGCCGACATTGAGCGCGAGATGCAAGCCGTCGCTCGTTCCGCGAGCGATAGCACCTAGAAGGTTGGTCTCTTTCTCCATGGGGGGCATTTCTACGCGCCCGGCGGTAAGCGGTTGCTCGGTTTCCGGCACCAGCATCTTAGCCATGAGCAGCGTTCCCGGCGCGGTCATGATGACCGCAGTCAAAAGATTTTTTGGATCGGCGCCCCCCACTTGAATGTATCCGGCCATCATGCCGCCAGAAATGTGCGCCATTCCGCTGGTCATTACCACCATCAGCTCCGACTTAGTGAGCTTGGGGAGAAAGGGGCGGATCGTCAGCGGTGCTTCGGTCTGGCCCATGAAGATGCTGGCGGCAACGTTGAGGGATTCAGCGCCGCTGGCACCCATTACGCGAGTCATGATCCACGCCGCGGCGCGGATGATGAGCTGCATCACGCCGAGGTGATAGAGAACCGCAAAGAACGCGGCGATAAAAATGATCGTGGGAAGCACTTGGAAAGCGAACGAAAAACCAAGACGGGAGAGTTCCTTTGGCAGGCCGAGGTCGCCGAAGACAAACGTCGAACCGGCGTAGGAAAAGCTCAGGAGCCTATTTGCGCTCGCACCAAGAAAAGCAAATACGGAACTGCCCACATTGGAGCGCAGCACGAAAAAGCCAAGCGCCAATTGCAGCCCGAGCCCCCAAGCGATGGTCTTGAGCTTGATCGAGCGGCGGTTGGTGGAGAACAGCCACGCCGCTCCCAAAATCACGGCCATGCCGAGCACTCCGGTGAAACGTCCCATTGGTTCTCCTTTTTTTTGTGCTGTTCGTTATCAGCCCCAGAATTGTCCGCGCGGAACGCTCGAACCAATTCACTTCAAATGCTCGACCAGCCAATCGGTCCAACGGCGATAAACGTCCGCCTGGCGAACCGGGTCGTTAGGAAAGTGTCCGCTGACGGGGTAAGCAAAAAATCGGACCGGCACGCCATTGTCCTTCAGCGCATGGAATAATTCATAGGACTGTGTGACGGTTACGCGAAAATCGCCGGTGTCGGAGAGAATCAAGGTCGGCGTCTTGATTTGGCTAACATAGGTGATGGGCGATTGCTCGCGGTAAGCTTTGACATTGTCGCCCACATACGGAGAGCCGTTGAAAATGTAGCGCTCCGTGACATTGAAGTCGGCGAGATTATACTGGTCGATCATATTGGTCACCGCCGCGCCGGCCACCGCGACCTTCCAAATCTGATAGTGCCCGATGAGCCAAGTCGGTGCGTGTAAGCATTTCCGAGGTTTTCGCTACCGCGGTAATTCGGTTCGAAGACCACGCAATCCTGCGCAGCCACAAACTGCGGAAGAAAACTGTATTGGGTAGTGGTCGCGGCGCGCGGCCCGCCATGAATAATCAGGGCGAGCGGATACTTTTTCTCTTTCTGAAAACCCGGTGGATAGATGAGTACTCCGTCTTCGTGGAACTTGTCGGGTCCCTGCCATTCGAATCGTTCCGTCCGACCCAGCGCCAGCGCCGCAATCTCCTGATTGTTGTTCGTCAGCCGCGTGGGCGGGTCATTGGGCGTGGCCATGTAATACAGTTCGGAGGGCTGGTTGGGCGTGCTCCCGGCGAAAGCAATGCCGCCATTACGGCCCACAGTCGCGTCCACCCAGAACGACCACGAAGGGCTGACGTCCCCCAAAGGAAGCTTCTTCGCCGCGCCGCCCAGCGGCGCCAGCCAAAACGCAACCTGCGTTCCATCATGCCCGCCAACCAGGAGCGACTTCCCATCCGGCATCCACATCGCGCGCAGAATATTTCTGTCGATCGCGCGCGTGGCGTCCTGCCCGTCACCACCCGACGCCGCAGTCACAAAAATTTCATTTTCGTTCGCACGGTCGCCGTCCCTCGGATACCAATATGCCAGCTGCGAACCGTCGGGCGAGAACAATCCGAAACCTTCGTACTTTTCGTGGCCGGTAAGTTTTCGGGTTTCGCCGGTATCGACGTTTAGAATTTGCACCGTCCGCCGATCGCTGTTGCCGGAGTGCGGATCCTCCTGTCTTGTAAAGGCGAGGAGTTTCCCGTTGGGTGACCAGGAAATGGGCGAAGATGGCGAACTCGGCGGAAGGACCTTGGGAAGGCTCCAGGAGCCGGAGGTGAGACGGCGCGGCTTTCCTCCATCCGCATCGACGAGCCAGATGTGAGATGGTGTCGGAGCCTTCGTTTCCAAGTAACCGTTGTCGCCGACTTCGAAAGCGTCGAGATGCTTTTCTATATCTTTCTTGTTCTCTGTCTCGTCTGCGGTCACGTAAGCGATTTCCCGGCTGATCGGCCGCCACGCAAATTGCTCAACGCCGTTAGGCGCGTCAGTGATCTTCAGCGCATCGCCGCCGCTCATCGAAAGAACGAAGATCTGTGCCTTCTCCTCTTTCGGGGGGCCAACAGCGGCAAGGAAGGCGATGCGATCCCCTACCGGGGACCAGCGCGGGGAACTGACATCCTTGCGATCGTGGGTCAAGGGGCGCCGGGCAGCAGTGGCGATCTCGTGCAGAACCAGATCGCGATCATTGCGGTCTTGCTCCATATTCGCGCGTGGGGGCGCCGGGCAGCAGTGGCGATCTCGTGCAGAACCAGATCGCGATCATTGCGGTCTTGCTCCATATTCGCGCGTGATAAAACGTAAACGATGGACTTCCCGTCGGGCGAGATCTGCGGGTCCGAAACAGAGACGGCTTTGCCAAAATCAGCGAGCTGGATCCGCCGGGCTTGCCCCCTTACTCCTTGCTGGTAGAAAATACAAAGAGCCAACACGACAAACGCAAGAAACATTTTTTCGGAAACCGCGGCTCCCAAATCTTGCAATCGCGTATTCTTCTCTTGATTTTTATTCCACTCGCGTGCGGTCATTCCTTTTTTCCTCCAGCGCCTGCATCAGGGGTTCGCGCGACCTGACTAAGCTCCGAGAATTCGGCGAATAAGTGGCTGTCTTTCTCGCGGAGGCTCCTCGCCAATGTGATAACTCTCTGAGATGCGGCTCTTCGCCTCGGCAAGTTTGGCGTCGCTATTGTAATGAATCGTGGCCAACGGTTCTCCTTTTTCCACGCGATCGCCGATCCGTTTGTGGAATTCGAGGCCAACGCCGTGATCGATTTTGTCTTCCTTCTTTTCGCGGCCCCCGCCGAGCATGGCGAGCGCAATCCCAAATTGTTCACAGTTTGTGCCGGTGATGAACCCGCTGGCGGAACTCACTACATGAAAACGCAGGCGCGCGATCGGCAGGCGTTCCGGCTCGTCAACAACGCGTTCATCGCCGCCTTGCAAGCGAATTCCCTGCCGGAATTTTTCGAGTGCCTGACCGGTCGCGATCATGGTTTCGGCGAGGCGGCGGCCTTCTTCCACGCTCTTCGTTCTTTCACCGAGAAAGAACATCCGCGCCGAGAGGTCTAGGCTCAAGTCGCGCAGATCGGCAGGGCCGCGGCCCTTCAGAACTTCAATGGACTCGGCGACCTCGTTCGAATGCCCGGCCATACGGCCAAGAGGCTGATCCATGTCTGTGATCAAGGCCACCACTTTTTTGCCCATGCGTTTCCCGGTTTCCACCATGACTTCCGCAAGGCGTATGGAGTCTTCTTCTTCCTTCATGAAAGCGCCGGAACCTGTCTTCACGTCGAGGACCAAAGCATCGATGCCTTCGGCAAGTTTCTTGCTCATGATGGACGCGCAGATGAGGCCGATATTCTCAACGGTGGAAGTCACGTCACGCAGCGCATAAATCTTTTTGTCGGCGGGAGCAATCTCGGCAGTCTGCCCAATCAACCCCATGCCGCATTCGCGCAGAACCCTGCGAAATTCTTCAAGCGACAAATTTACGTTGAACCCCGGAATCGCTTCCAGCTTGTCGAGCGTGCCGCCGGTGTGGCCAAGGCCACGGCCGCTGATCATCGGAACGGTAAGGCCGCCCGCCGCAACGATCGGAGCAAGAATGAGGGAAGTCTTGTCGCCGATCCCTCCGGTGGAGTGCTTGTCCACTTTCTTGCCTGGAATCTCGGAATGATTGAGGACTTCACCGGAATAGAGCATCACTTCGGTGAGGGCCGCGAGCTCGGAGCGGTTCATTCCGCGAATCCACACGGCCATAAGCCACGCGGCCATCTGGTAATCGGGAATTTCCCCCCGGGTGTAGCCGGAAACCAGAAAATTGATTTCCTCGCGGGAAAGTTCTCCGGAATCACGTTTCTTGCGGATCAGGTCGACGGCGCGCATGCGTTTGGAAAGCGAGTGGCGAGCGTAACATTCGCTTGGGGCAGCGTCAACGCGAGGCCCATGCCGCGTGCCGGCAAACCCTCACAGCGGCTGCTGCGTGTCTGGAGGCAGGTTGGTCACCTGGCCGGAAACCGCATGCCAGCCGCTGGGCGTGCTGATGTACACATGAATGGCACGCATCTGATTGCTGATGATCTGGCTATTGACGATTCTCCGCGAGGACCACAAGCAAGTTGCGACCGCGGTATCCTGGAAGATGCGGACTTTGATGTCAGAGGCGATGAACGATTGATACTTCGCGGAAGGTGATTCGACCGCCTGGACCCACTGAGCTCTATCGACCGGTTGACCGTGAGAGAGCGCCCCGGCGAAATCATCGCTGTACACGCGCCGAAAGAAAGTGCCGGCGTTCGACTGAATGGCCCGTGCGGCTTCTCGTCAATGACCAACGCGATTGCCAACGCCACTATGTGCCTAATTTTGATCATCTTGGAGTGCCTCCCTCAATGAGTGAAGTAGTCCCGCCGGACAGCTTAGGAAAGGGTTGCTGTTGACACTCTATGGTACGGAAAGAAGAGTGCCTTTTTCCACCGCGTACGTGACACGCGTGTTGTGAACGACAAGCTTTCGTCCAGGAAGCTTACGCGGGAGCAGCTTGGAGAGGTGGTTGCGTCTCGACGCTGCTGAGTTGCGGCTTGCGCTTGGGATTAAGTTTTCGGCGAGCTGGTTCCTCAATGAGCCGGTACACGAGCGTAGAAATTGTTACCGCAATAAGCACAAAGCCAAGGATGCCCACCGGACTTTGATAGCGCAATCGACCTGTCGTGCTGTGGAAATACATGCCGACGATCATCGAATGAAGCAGATAGAGGCTGTAGCTGGCATCGCCGCAAAGGACTAGCCACCGGTTCTCAAGGATCGTGCTCCAATTGGGTCGCAGCGCAAAGCCGTAAACGATAGCCGCAAATGCCGGAGCGAGCAAAGCCGTGTGCAGAATTGGATACGGAATGGCGGCGCTGAAGAAAACGACAACGACGAGCGCGGCAACCCCGGAAAGGACAAGAAGTGAAGCCAGCTTACTTTCCCGACGGGAGCGCAGAAAAAGGAATCCGCAGGCCATGCCCGACAGGAATTCAGGCAACCGGGCGAGAGGATTGAACTTCAGTGCGTTCAGCCAGAAAGCCCCTAGAACATCGGCGTTCACTACTGTTAAGTGATCGGGGTTTAGGACCACATAGGAGCCCGAAAGGACAAGAGATGTCAGCCAGGACGCGGCAGCCACGAGCAACAACTGCGGCTGCGAGCAGCGGACGAGGACCAGCACCAAGAACGGAAACAGAACGTAGAAAAAGGCTTCGACGGACAGGCTCCAAGCGACCGCATTCCATGTAAGGGCTGCCGCTGGCACCCAAGCCTGGAGAAGACTCAATACCAGGGCGGACGCAAGCTTCAAATGCGCCTTGGCCCAAACGAAAAATGGAATATTCATGGTCAAGACAGCATAGAAAAAGAATGGCGCGGTCACGAGAAGCGAGAAGGCGTACGCGGGGTAGATGCGGGCAAAACGGGCGCGCCAGAAATTCTTTAGAATCATAGGCCGGCCCGCATAGGTGTAAACCAGAATGAAACCGGAAAGTACGAAGAAGAAGCTGACACCGACATAGCCGATGGAAGAGAGCTTTTGAAACCAGACAGGGCCGATAAAGATCTGCATGGCCTGAAAATGAAAAATGACCACGTGGAAGGCGGCAAAAAAGCGCAGAGAAGTGAGGGCTGGGAGGCGCGGCCTTGCGTCAGAGAGGTCCATAACATTCCATACGGTCGACGGTCGGGCCATGTTTCACGAAATTGATGAGAAACGCCAAATCTGCATCTTTTTTTCTATCTGTTAGAATAACCTACTCTCAACCACAGTCATCCAGTCAAAGTTCAGATCTAAAGGGAGGATCGATGATCGATACACTAAACGGCACCCAGGAAGCGTCCAATCCAAGTCCGTTTACCCGGCGAAACTTTCTCGTCAAGACATCGTGTTTTGGAGCTTTTTATGCAGTTGCGAAGCTGATTCCGATGCCGACGCTTGCAGCGGAGCTAGCGACCGATTCGCGAGTCTCGCAAGCGCCGATTGTGGACAAAGGGTTCGCGTCGGTTCGAAAGATTGGCAACGGGCTCTACGCCACGATTTCCGATCCGTCGAAGGGCAACACGACGATCTGCAACGGCGGGTTCCTGGCCGGAAAAGACGGTGCCCTGCTGATCGAAGGATTCACCACACCCGGGGGCGCAGCCTTCCAAATGGACGCGTTACGAATGGTAAGCCAGGTGCCTGTAAAGGGCGCGCTGGACACCCACTATCATTTCGACCACTCGATGGGGAATTCGTTTTACGGTGCGAATGGCGTGGCACTGTGGGCCCACGCGACCACGGCAAAGCGCATCGTCGATAATTACGCGCCTCTTCAAGGCTTGGAAAAAGCGGCGGCACTGGGGCCGTACGAGAAACGCATCAAGGACGCCAAGTCGGATGCGGAGCGGGCGCATGCGCAAAGCGACCTCAACGCGGTTACCGGACTCTTCCAGATTGCAAGTGCCACCGTCCTGGGCCTGCCCAACCATCCGATTGATCCGGCAAAACTTCCCATGACGATTGACCTTGGGGGTCTGACGGCAGTGATTGAATCCTACCCCGGGCATTCTGGCACAGACATGATCGTGCGCGTCCCGGAACAAAATGTGGTCTACACCGGCGACCTGCTTTTCAGCGGCTGGTATCCCGTCTGCTTCGATGAAAAAGCCACCATTTCCGGGTGGCGTGACACTTTGAAAAAGTTCGCAGCGCTTGATAAGGACACGCTTTTCGTTCCGGGCCACGGCCAGATTTGCGGCCAGGAAGGCATCGCTTCGATACGCGAAGTTTTTGATGACATTGCCGAGCAGGCCGAGAAGATGCACAAGGCGGGCGTCCCCGTCGAGGAAGCCCAGCACCGCTACGCGGTGCCGGACAAGTTCAAGAACTTCCCAATTTTTGCCTGGGGCTTCACCATCGGGCCAGCGATCACGAAACTCTACGCGGAGTGGGGAGCCAAGTAGCACGTCTTAATTAAATTCTCTTGCGGCCGCCTTCCGCGCCGAGGCGCTCAATCTGGAAAAATGTTTGTAAAATCGTGAATCACACCGGGTGAGGCGGCCGCCGCCGCCGGATGCATTTCCCGCTCGCAACGGAGCGCCTGCATCCCCGCGGACTGCGCCGCTTCGATTTCTTTCACCGTATCGGAAACAAACAAGAACTGGTGCGGCGCATGCTTAAGCGAAACGGCGATTTTCTTGTAGCTCTCTCCTTCGGTCTTAACCCCCACGCTGGTGTCGAAGAATGCGGAAATGTATGACGTCAGATCGCCTGAGGCCGTGGTGCGAAACAGGTTTTGCTGCGCGAGAGCGCTTCCCGACGAGTAAATGCAAATCAGTCTGTTCTGCTGCCGCCATCGTTCGAAAGCGATCGGCACATCCGGAAACACTTCACCGTGCAATTCACCGCTGGCGAATCCCTGCTGCCAGATTTTCCCTTCGAGAGACTTCAGCGGCGTGCATTTGCTGTCCCGGATGATCAGCCATTGGCTGTAAGCGACGCTCGATCGAAGCCGCCCTTCATCCGGATGGTCCACCCATACCGGCGGTTCAAGGCCATCGCGCTCGTCCACATCGTGTTGCACGCGCAAATCCTGAATCAAAGACTGAATCTCTTCATGTTGAGAGTTCTCTCGAAGAAACGATTCGAGCTTGCGACTCGCATAGGGGAAGAGGGTTTGGAAAACGAATCCGACGGGAGTTGTTGTGCCTTCGATGTCCAGAAGAATGACGCGGATCCGCGATGCGTCGATCAGTGGCACGCCGGCTATTTCGCCGCCGTTTGCGGCGGAATGTATCGGGGACCCCAGCAAACGGGTTCGTAGTTCCGATCCACGCCACTTCTGGTGTAATGGGGTGTCCAGCCGGCCTTGTCTTGGAACAGCCGGATAGCGCGGATGCAGCGATCTCCGCAAAGATCGAACCAGTGCAGCGTCCCACGGGGAACGCGAATCAAGTCCCCGGCTTCCACTTCGATCGCTACAACCGGGCCTTGCGACGG
>WNFI01015516.1_pt1 | contig 24051 bp, 17 predicted proteins | sample 5400471 | NCBI WGS metagenome assembly WNFI01 (sample SAMN13153348, study PRJNA577476) | soil metagenome | isolation source: 100 cm saprolite on Douglas fir-dominated hillslope | place: USA:California | collected 2013-09-17 | reverse complement strand
GCGTTGTAGTTCATCATGGCGTTGGAGTCCGTGTAACGGATGACTCCGTTGTAACCAATACCCGGGGTTGCGTAAAACGGGGCTGGCGCCAGAGTGAGACAGGCGGCATTTGGAGTGGCTGTTGCCACATTTTGTACAACGCCTCCGATGATGCAAGGATTGTGAAGCTGGTTGCGCTGATTGGCCGTAACCAGATGCTGCCCGGATTCACCAACGTAGCCGACCTGCACCGAGGCCGTATTGTTGAGTTGATACTCCAGGGTCAGGTTGTAGATGCCGATGAAGGCCGGTTTGATCTTCTTGTTCCAAACGTTGTAGACGTTCGACGTTGCGACGGAACCGGATCCGAATCCATTCCTCACATCGAAGAAGCTGCCAAGGGTGGTAGGGCTGGGCTGGACTCCACTAGCCTGGTAGGTGGTCTGGAAGGGAAGGTTGGTGGTCATGCGAAGATTTGCACCGGTTCCCTCCATGTAGTTTTGGAGGCCATATCCGCCGCGCAAGACGAACTTGGGCGTTGCTGACCACGCGAAACCGAGACGAGGCATGACGCTGCCGTAGTAGGGGTCGACGAGCCCACGGCCATAGCCTGCCGCTTTGGCCTGAGGAGATCCATCGACCAGGATGACCGAAGGATTATTTGGGTCAATCGTCGACATCTTGTGGTTGACCTCGTAGATCGGCTGAGAGTACTCATACCGAACTCCGAGATTGAGAGTGAGGGTTGGCGAAACCTTCCAATCGTCCTGGACGAAGTAAGCATCGCGCCAGGAGCGCATGCCCACAGGTCCGGCGACACCGCCCTTGCTGGCAAACCCGGCACGGTTCAGAAGGAAATCGGCTGCAGCATATCCGTTCGATCTGTTTCCGTTCGTGAGGGCAGATCCGTTGCCCGTTCCGGCGCCCAGGTAGTAGAAGCCGCCCAGGGAGCCATCGTTGCCGGGGTAGAAATTGTTCTGCTGCTGGCGCAGGAACTGCACACCGAACTTGAAGGTATGCCGGTTCTTCAACCAGGTGAAGTTATCTCCATAAAGAAAAGTATTCAGGGTGTAGTTTGTGCCGAGATTTGCGTTGCCGAGGTTGGTGTATTCCGTGCCATTGGAGGCAAAAAAGCCCTGAGGACTGTTTGAATTACCGAATCCAAGGACAGAGAAGCCAGCGAAGGACTGGGAGACGGGGTTGTTTGCTCCGATGCCGAGGATTTTGTCGCCGTTCAGTCCGAAGGGCAAAGCTGGTTGGCAGCGGGTTAACTGTGGTCTGGCCAAAATCGCCAAAGGTGTAACGAACCGACAAGTTGTCTTTTTCAGTAGCCTTCCAATCAACTTTGGCATCCATCTGGTCGCCGTAGTTGCGGAGCTTTTGCTTACCGGAATAGTTGCCGGAAGCGGGCGAACCAGGCTGAGGAGCCTGGTTGGGCAGGGGATAAAGCTCAGGATGGGCTAGCAGGTAGGTCGCGGCCGGGTTGTTGCCTATCGGAATCTTGTTGTTCGGGTAGGCAGGGAAGCCCGGCGTGGTTGCGTCATAGAGCTGAATCAACTTTCCAGTGCACTGAGATGCGGAATCTGTACTGAGGCACATGAGCTTGCTATCAAGCAGCTCGGAGAAGTCCCCCTGACGCTGCTTCAGAGTAAGTACCGTTGCAGTGGCTGGGCCGGCAAGATGGTAGCGGCCACCCTGATAGTCGACAAAGAAGAACAACTTGTCGTGAAAGATTGGACCACCGAAGGTGCCACCAAAGATGTTACGGGTGAACGAGTTCTTTGCAGTAGGGGTGGGACGGTGATTGTTGAACCAGGTATTTGCGTTCAGGTTGTAGTTGGAAAGGTAGTAGAACGCACTTCCATGCCACTGGTTGGTGCCGCTCTTGGTCTGGTAGAGAATATCGCCGCCGAGCACGTTTCCATACTCAGCCGGGGCATTGGCAGAGATGACCTGGACCTGAGCGATCGCATCCACGCTTGGGTTATAGCCGGCGATATCGTCGAGGGTCTGGTTGATATTCATGCCGTCGAGCAGGTATTGGTTCGTCTGCTGCCGGTTGCCGTTGACAGAGACGCTTTGGTTGGCGCTGATCGGTCCGGAGACTCCAGCCTGGCCCACGAAGCCGTTGGGGTTGGTGCTGACCGCGCCGGGCAGGAACATGGTCAAGGCAATGATATTGCGGCCTACCAAGGGAGCGTTTTCGATAGCGCGAGTATCGAGCGTGGTCGCCAGCGTGGGGTTCTCGGTGTTTAGCAGGGGAGCGACCTCGGCTTCAATGGAGACCTTCTGCAGTGCGCCTGCAACTCCCAGCTTGCCATCGATCTTTGCGTTCTGGCCGGTTTCCAGTACAAACGGTCCAAACGTCGACGTCGCAAAGCCCGATGCTTCGACCGTGACCTTATAGTTGCCGATCTGCAAAAAGCGGATGTTATAGATACCGTCGTTGTTGGTGGTGGTGGGCGTTGCGACGCCGGTGTCGACGTTAGTCGCCGTTACCGTCGCGTTTGGAATGACTGCGCCAGAAGGATCGGTCACAGTACCATTCACGCTGCCGGTAATCGTCTGAGCCTCGGATGCCACGCTACAGACAAGGAACAGGGCAATGGCCATGAGTAATAGGGTTTTGATGTGCTTATGCATTGGGTCTCCTCGAAAAGTTTCAACTGATTGTTAGTGAGCCGCGGTGAAGGTTGTCTCATGTGTTATGGCAAACTTTATGGGGCGAAGAATCGATAGTGAATCTTCCAGCGGCCAGTCTTCCCTGGGGGAATGTTCAAATGAATATAAGCCTCTGGAGATACCGTGCTGCGGATCGACCAGAGGTAAAAGCGGGAAATAGGGGTATCTGAGGTCTGCTGTACCCCGACCTTTGTATTTATGTCCTCGATCGTGAAGTCATAGTCCGCCGCCTTGTTGGAATAGCCTCTCAAATAGCTGGCTACCGTCTGTTTTGGCTGCAACTCGTTCACGTATACGATGTCGTTTCCGTCAACCTTTGCAGCCGGGCCAAGCGATGTCTCAGGCTCCGGTTTGAAAGGAAAACGAATTATCATCCCTGGGCCGGTGGGATGTCCATCGAACATGAAGAAATCGTGGTCGTAGACTTCGGTCTCGATTGTCTTCTGTCCGACATTCTTCAAATGATGCTCTAGCGTGAGTACCGCGCCGTCGAGCGTCACTCCGAACTTGTACGGCGAGTCGTCCAGCCTGCGCAAGACTCCGACTCCCGGCTTTACGAAGAGATCTCCAGGCTGAGCCTCGTTGTATCCGATCGCTCCATCGTTCGAGCGAAATTCCTCTACCGGTCCGGTTATGGAGTCGTTTAGGAGCGGGTCATACCTCGAGAACCATTCTCCGAAATACTTGTGGCCCTTGTAGGAGACGCACCCCACGACTCCGGACCAATCGAAGCGCGATGCACGATAGTATCCGCGCTCAGCATCGGGAAGGAAGACGAGTGCGTCCAGAGTTCCATTAGTGAGCAAGGCCTTGGGGTGGTCCGCGTGGGGGACATCCGCGCAGAGTGAAGTGCGACTCTCCGCTGCCCGTGCCGACAGGGTAAAGGCCATGACAGAGAACAGAGAAAGAATGCTCAAACATTTCGATATGGGCGCATTCATCTGGATCAATGTCTTACCTCTCCATGTCTGACAACTGTGATATTCACTGCAAGCTACCAGGACCTTGACCTTTGAATGAGAATCTCTTCAGGGCCGTATCGACATGGCATGGTGAAAGATATTGTTTGGGTCATAACGTCGTTTGACGCTCTGCAAAAAGGGATACAAGCCGCCCTCGCCGTAGTACAACTGCGGCCAGAAAGAGTAGGCGAGCATGTCTTTATCCGGATAGTTGATATAGCAGCCCTCGTAGCGATCGCTGTGATACGGCGTTCCCTTGTAGCGCGGATCTGCGTCAGGACCGGAGTAGAGTTCGGTATAGAGATCGCTCATCCATTGCATATGGCCGGCGTCGTCCTCCTCGCGGGTCCAGTAGGTGATGAACTGCAATTTTATTGTGGAGGCGCGCTGCGGGATGGCAGTCTCGTCGACCATCGCCTTACGGTTGATGGCACCTCCGTAGGAGTCGATCAACACCATGGAACCGTTCAGATCGATGCCCGGTATAGTGCGCGTCATGTGCTTGTAGAGGCACTGTGCCTCCGACGGAGTGAAGCTGCGCTTCATGTAGCAGGATTTGTATTTTGCCCGCTGGGTGCCGCCGCCGCCGCCCTTTACCGTGGCATCCAGCCACAGGTGGTGTGTCATCATCTGCGGCGCCCAACAGACCTGTTGGGTTGCATTGTTTTTCCGCTCTGATTGAACGTCTGTGACTACGGCCGGAGACGGAGGAACGCCTGCAATCGGCTTGCAGGCGTGGAAGAGATCCAGGAATTCATTCAGGACACGCAGGTCCTGGCAGGTGCCGTCGGGGTTGCAAAACTGGACCGAGATGCCAAAGTGACCGCTCGCGCGATGCGTCAGGCCGAGGATCGCAAACATTCCCCAGGTGTCCGGGTCCTTGCCCCGTGTCTCCCAATAATGACTGTAGGTGGTCAGGATGGCCTCGAAGCGTTCCGAAGTCATGTCGGCCCATGCGAAGGAGATGTTTGCGGAGATGACCTCCTGCGGCGCTTGAGGCAGCTTGTCGAAGAGATAGCTTGTAATGACGCCGAAGTTGCCTCCTCCGGCACCTCGGCACGCACGAAACAGATCAGGGTCATGGGTGCGATCTACTCTGCGCAGAACGACCTTGCCGCTGGCGTCGACGGTCAGAATATCGACAGCAGAAAGCCAATCCACGGTTAAACCCTGAAGGCGCGACAGCACTCCATAGCCGCCTCCGCTGATATGTCCGCCCGCACCTACCGAATAGCATGAGCCGCCAGGAAGAGTGACCCCATACCGCTTATACAACTCAGAATAGGCCTCACCCAGTTGCATCCCGGCGCTGATCCGATATTGGTATCCGCTTCCTGCAGGATCCATGCCGTTGAGCATGCTCAGATCTAGAAGGACGCCGTTGGGATTGCTGGAGACAAAATCCTCATAGCAGTGCCCGGCTGACCGCACTGTAGGGCGTAATCCCGCACTCACTATTTTTTGGAGGGCCTCGGCGGTGCGGTCCGCGTTGTCACATAGCTCTATGCGGCTGACGGAGTCCGCTTCAGACGAGGGAAAACGTGAGTTATGGCCTTTCTTCAGGGTGTTGTATCGCGCGTCCTGTCGGGTTACGGTGATAGACATGTTGCTCCCTAATCACAACACTATGCATGGCTTATGCGGAACGGTGCCGCTTCTATCGCAGTAGAGCCCATGGGACACGAATCGCTTACCAACGTCGAAATTGGACTCTTAGCAAGGACAGCGAGGGAGATGGATTCTCCTGTTCGCGACGAGCTGCTAGTTGTTTCGTGAACGTCACGATTCGATTACAGTTCAAAAAATCTGTCATCGGGCAGTTGCCGTGGAGAGAAATAGGTCAAATGTCCTATACTTGAGAAAGGGAGACGCAAATAGGTGCGCTAAGTTATTCCAGAGATGGGGTTTATCGAAAGGGAGACGGGCGGTTCCAAATAACCTTATCTGTTCGCTAATTCTAATTAATAATTCTTCGCAGAATGCAAGCTAGTCGTCCATCCACTCTGATCCCCGGTGCACTCCTGCGGGAAGCTTGGCGGCAATGATCAGAAAATTGCAGCACTGGCGCCCTCGTTAAGGTAACTTTGACAGCAGCAGCTTCCGCGAGACACCTTGGCCCTTCACGGGCTTGTAGCGCCGAGTGAGAACGAGCCAGGAACTCCAGCGTGCGCCGCATGAGGGTGGATGAGCATGCAGGTTGTTCTGAATCACCGGACACAGTACCGGTACGACAAGGCGGTCTCACTCGGTCCCCAGGTTATACAGTTGCGTCCCGCGCCGCATTGTCGAACGCCGATCCTCAGCTATTCGCTTAACGTCACTCCCGCCGAGCACCTCCTCAACTGGCAGCTCGACCCCCACCACAATCATCTGGCGCGCCTTCTTTTTCCGGGCAAGACGAACGAGTTTGTGGTTGAGGTGGACCTCGTCGCGGAGCTATCCCCCTTCAATCCGTTCGATTTCTTTCTGGAACCAGGAGTCGAAGACTACCCTTTCGAGTACGCGCCGGAACTGGCTAAGGATCTCGAACCCTATCGCTCGATCGCTCCGGCCGGCCCTCTACTCCAGGCTTTTCTTAAGAGCCTTTCGGGCGAGAAGCGCGGAACGATCGGCTTCTTGGTCGACTTGAATCGAAGGGTGCGAGACGAAATTGGCTATGTGACGCGGCTGGATCCGGGCGTCCAGACATGCGAGCAGACTCTGGAAAAGTGCACGGGGTCGTGCCGTGACTCTGCATGGCTGCTCGTGCAGATTCTCCGACATTTAGGAATCGCGGCACGCTTCGTCTCCGGGTATCTGATTCAGGTGGCGGCGGACGAGAGAGCGTCGGAAGGTCCGAGCGGTCCGCAAACCGACTCTGCGGATTTGCATGCGTGGGCAGAGGCGTTTTTGCCGGGTGCGGGTTGGATTGGGTTTGATCCGACCTCGGGCCTGTTCGCCGGCGAGGGCCACATCCCGCTCGTCTGCACCCCAAACGCTTCCAAGGCAGCGCCCATCGGGGGCACGGTCGAGCCGGCCAACGTGGACTTCAGCTACTCCATGTCCATTCGCCGCCTGAATGACGCACCACGGCCGTCCAAGCCCTTCACCGAGGAGGATTGGGTGCAGGTCGAACAGCTTGCGCATAGCGTCGACGCGGACCTAGAGGCGCAGGATGTTCGCCTGACCATGGGCGGCGAGCCTACCTTCGTCGGCATCGACGAGCCCGAGAGCCCGCAATGGAACATCGATGCGCTTGGACCGATGAAGCGAACCCGCGGTTTGGCTCTCATCCAACGCCTCCGCGAGAAGGTGGCGCCCGGCGCGCTGCTTCACTACGGCCAAGGCAAATGGTATCCAGGTGAGCCGTTGCCGCGTTGGGCGCTGAGCTGCTTTTGGCGCGGTGACGGCGTCCCTATCTGGGAGGATATCGATCTCATCGCTCGCGAAGATCAGCACTACGGCTTCGGCGCGGCCGATGCTTTCAGGTTTATCGAAGCGCTCACGCGCCGCCTTCAGGTGAGTTCTGAAACCGTGCTGCCTGCCTACAACGCCGAAGCCGAGTCGACGGAGCCGGCCGGATACATCTTGCCCATTCGCCGTCGGCAACCGGCGGGCCGGTTGTGCTGGTCGAGCCAGTTATGGTTCCCTCGCCCGGAACGTCTGCTCCTGCTGCCCGGCGATTCTCCCATTGGCTATCGCATACCGACCGAGTCGATGCCCTGGGTGGCACCTGATGAGCTTGAATACGAGTACGAGGCTGCGCCCTTCGCAGATCGGGTCAAGCTCCCATCAGGCCCGATCCGCCGCATGGATCTGTTCCAGAGAAACCCTATGGCCGATCCGCTGCCCGCTCTATCGAGCACGTCCGAAACAGCGCCCGAGTTGATCCGGCCATCGCTGTGCGTACAGGCTCGAGAAGGCCGCCTGCACGTGTTTCTGCCGTACGCGTCCAAGCTCGCGGACTATCTCGACCTGCTCGCTGCCGTCGAGGATACTTGCCAATATCTGCACAAGCCGGTGTGGCTGGAGGGCTACGCTCCGCCTTCCGATCCGCGGTTGCGATCGTTCAGCATCACTCCCGATCCCGGCGTTCTGGAAGTAAACCTGCCTCCCGCCAGCAATTGGGACGAACTCGAACAGATCAATACATTGCTCTTCGAGGAAGCGCGCCAAAATCGGTTGACCGCTGAAAAATTCACCTACGACGGCAGCCATATCGCTACCGGCGGCGGCAACCATATCGTGATCGGCGGAGCGACCGTGTTGGACAGCCCCTTTCTGCGCCGACCGGATCTGCTGTCCAGCATGGTGGCGTTCTGGCAGAACCATCCGTCGCTGTCGTATCTGTTTTCCGGCATGTATGTCGGCCCGACGAGCCAGTATCCGCGCGTGGACGAGGCCCGGATGGACGCCTTGTATGAGTTGGAGGTTGCCTTTAGTCATGTGCCTTCGAGCGACTGCCCGCCGTTCATTGTGGATGGATTGTTCCGCAACCTGCTCGTCGATGTCACTGGAAACTCGCATCGCGCCGAGTTCTGCATCGACAAGCTTTATCCGCCTGAGGGTCTCGGGTTGCGCCTCGGTTTGCTCGAATTGCGTGCCTTCGAAATGGCTCCGCATGTCAGAATGGGTCTTGTGGAGATGCTACTAATCCGCGCTTTGGTCTGTACGTTTTGGAAACAGCCATTCGAAGGCAGCCTGGTCCGTTGGGGCACAGCGCTCCATGACCGTTTTATGCTGCCGCATTTTGTTACGCGCGACTTTTCCGATGTGCTCGCCCAGTTGCGCCGCTCCGGCTATAGCTTCAAGGAGAAGTGGTTTGCTTCGCACCTGGAGTTTCGCTTTCCGAAGATCGGTTCGATCGCTGCAGAGGGAGTCGAACTCGAACTGCGTCAGGCCCTCGAGCCTTGGAACGTGCTCGCGGAAGAGACTACTTCTGGCCGAACGGTTCGCAGCGTGGACTCATCGCTCGAGCGAATGCAGGTGAAGGTGTCCGGGTTCACGACGGAATCCCGTTACGTGGTTGCATGCAATGGGCGCAGGGTGCCGCTCTATCCCACGGGCAAGCCTGGAGAGGCGGTAGCGGGGGTACGGTATCGCGCCCGACGGCTTTCGGCGACGCTACACCCCACAATCCCCGTGCACGCGCCCCTTGTCTTCGACATTATCGACCGCTGGAAGGAGCGTTCGATTGGCCGATGCACCTACCATGCGGGACCACCCGACGGTTGCACTTACACAGCCCGGCCGGTCAACGCTACGGAGGCCGAAGACCGGCGTCTGGGACGCTTCCAAAAATCCGACCATCCGCTCAGCGTGATGGCGGCGCCGGAGGAAGAGACCAACCCGATCTTCCCTATGACTCTGGACCTGCGGTTGCCGGCGCCCGGACAAAAGACCCACATCGAGAAACCGGGGCTTGTCCCATGATTGTCGATCTATATCAAACTCCGCTCCGCTACGGCGCTGCCTATGATGAATTGTCGGCCGATGGCGTGACTCCTCGGCCGCACTGGGCACACCTGATGGAGTCGCTTCGGGCGATCGGCCCTGAGGAGTTGGAACGACGTTGGGGCCGTGCCGAGCGCCGCATTCGCGAGAACGGGATCACCTACAACATCTCCAGCGATCCGCTCGGGGTAAATCGGGCTTGGAGAATCGATATCGTTCCGCTACTGATTCCGGCGGACGAGTGGCGCTACATCGAAGCGGGCATCATTCAGCGCGCCCAGTTGCTGAGTTTACTCCTCGAGGATCTCTACGGGTCGCAGGACCTCGTAGCACAAGGCCAATTTCCTGCCGCGCTTCTCTACGCCAACCCCGCATTCCTTCGGCCGCTGGTGGGCGTGCGTGTTCCCGTACAGAGTTATCTGCATATGCTGGCAATCGATCTTGCGCGTTCGCCGGACGGTCAGTGGTGGGTGCTGGCCGATCGCACGCAAGCGCCTTCGGGTAGCGGCTATGCGCTGGAGAACCGCACCATTGTCTCCGATGTTCTACCGGATCTCTTCCGTACCTCGAACGTATTGCGTCTTGCTTCTTTCTTCCGTGCACAACGCGAAGCACTTACCAACCTCGCCCAGTGCGACAATCCGCGAATCGTACTGCTGACCCCTGGACCGTACAACGAGACCTACTTCGAACACTCGTATATCGCGCGATACCTGGGATTCACTCTGGTCGAGGGAGCGGACCTCACGGTGCGCGACCGCTGCGTCTATCTAAAGACTGTCGACGGGTTGGAGCAAGTCGATGTTATTTTGCGCCGGGTGGACGATAGCTTTTGCGATCCTCTCGAATTGCGGGGCGATTCGCTTTTGGGTGTGCCCGGCCTGGTCGACGCTATTGTCGCTGGAAACGTGAAGGTTGCAAATGCATTGGGAAGCGGTCTGATTGAGACGGCCGCGGTCATGCCTTTTCTTCCCGGCCTCTCCAGGCACCTGCTGGGCGAGAAGCTCAAACTTCCATCCGTCGCGACCTGGTGGTGCGGCCAGAAGTACGCGCTCGATTGGGTGCTCAACCATCTTGATTCCGTGGTGGTGAAGCCGGCGTTTCCATCACGCGGCATGGAACCGGTCTTCGGGGCCGAACTCCCGCAAGCAGAAAGAGGCAAGTTTGCCGAGCAATTGCGGGCACGCCCTCATGAGTATGTGGCGCAAGAGCAGATCGCTTTGTCCACTGCGCCCGTCTGGGACAACGGACATTTTAATTCGCGCAGCATGGTACTACGCACCTACGTGCTCAATACCGGCAGCGGGTGGATTGCGATTCCGGGAGGATTGACACGTGTTGCCGAAGCGGAAGGGTCGGTCGTCTCGATGCAGCGGGGCGGCCACAGCAAGGACGCTTGGGTCCTCTGGGACGGCCCCGTAGATACGTTCAGCATGCTGCACCCGCGCAATGAGCCGGTGGAGTTGCGCCGTGTCTCGAGGACTGTGCCAAGCAGTGTAGCCGACAATGTTTTCTGGTTGGGTCGATATGTCGAGCGGGCGGAAAACATAGCCCGGATCTTGCGCCCTATGATCTCTCGCGTGCGGCGCGCTGAGGAGGCGGAACTTGGGTGCCTCATCCGACTGCACAGTTGCCTGGAGTCGCGGCACAGCAAGTTGCCAAAGGTTAAAGACAGGCGGCCGACTTCGCTTGAACTGGAACAGGAGATGATCTCGGTAATGACCGATGTCAAGCGACCGGACAGCCTGGCTTCCACTCTGGCAGAGGTATGTCGGGTTGGCGGCAATGTTCGCGAGCGGCTGTCGGCCGATATGATGTTTCTCATCGGCCAGCTACGGGACTCAATTCAGATCGAACACGGCACACAGTTTCTCGAGTATCCGGCGATGCTGACCGCTTGTCTGGAACTACTCTCCGCATTTTCCGGGATGGAGCGCGAAAACATCAACCGCGGATTGGGCTGGTTGTTCATGACAATCGGCCGGCGTCTCGAGCGCGCGATCTATCTGACGAGGCAACTGCGCGAGATCACCACGCCGCTCGCCGAGCAAGACTGGCCGCTTTTGGAATGCTTGCTCGAGGTCGCGGACAGCTCCATGACCTACCGGACGCGGTACTACACAACGCTGCAGCCGTTAGCTGTATTGGATGTGCTAATGGCGGATGAGACGAATCCCCGGTCTTTGGACTTTCAACTGAGCCACCTCGTGGATCTCTATCAAAAGCTTCCTCGGCACCTGCCAGATGACTTGCAGGCGATGCGGGACGCGCTGGCATTGTTACGCAGCTTCGATCTGCGAGAGCTAAAGTACCCATTGCCAGGTGCCGCGACGGTGGCGAATGATTCCGATGGGCTCTCCCGTCTTGAGCGTTTCCTCAGAGAGTTGGAACGATTGCTGCCTTCCTGGTCGAATAACTTATCGAGCAGGTACTTTAGCCACGCTCGCACCTTGCCGATCACCATAGGCCAATGATTTATAGAATCGTTCACCGAACCACGTACAAATATAAATATCCGGTCTCGGTCGGAAACCACGTGGCGTGCCTGAAGCCGCGGTCTTTGCTGCACCACCAGTTGGCGCGGAGCGAACTGCGCATCCAACCGCCCCCAGCAACGCGTACCGAGCGGGTGGACTATTTTGGGAACCTTCTATGCTTTTTCACCATTCAAGAGCCGCATAAGCAATTGGTGGTGGAGGCACGGAGCGAAGTGATCATGGAGGGAAATGCGACGCCGTGGCCGCAACAGTCTCTCCCTTGGGAAGAGGCAGCCATGTCGCTTCCCAACGATCAGAGCTCCGCGGGGCTCGAAGCCTACCAGTTTGGATTTGAGTCGCCGCGCATCCGGATACGGCCGGAGTTCGCCTCCTATGCGCTCCAGTCGTTTACGCCCGGGCGGCCGATGCTGGAGGCGCTTCTAGATCTGACCGCACGGATCCACAAGGACTTTCGCTTCGATTCAAAAGTGACCAACGTCCGGACGCCCACCGAAGAGGTCTTTCGGAAACGGAGGGGCGTGTGCCAGGATTTCGCACACTTGCAAATCGCCTGCCTCCGCTCCCTGAATCTCGCGGCCCGCTATGTAAGCGGATACCTTCGAACCTATCCACCTCCAGGGCAACCGAGGCTGGTGGGCGCCGATGCCTCCCATGCCTGGGTGTCTGCTTATTGTCCGGGAATCGGATGGCTTGACATGGATCCCACTAACAACCTTGTCCCCTCGAACGGCCACGTGACGCTCGCCTGGGGCCGGGATTACGGCGACGTAAGCCCTCTGCGCGGCCTAATTCTAGGCGGTGGAGCTCATATACTCAAAGTCGCCGTTGACATGGAGCCACTCGATTCCTAGTTGTCGGCAGCGCCAATTCACGGCTAAAGGGCGAAGAAGCATGACATCAATATGGAAGAGACGCATCGCTCAGGCGGTGCTTGTCTGCGGATGTGTCGGCGCCGCGTATGGACAGAAGCGGATGGAATCGGCGGACACGTTGCTGCAGGGATTTCAGCACCCTCCCGCCGCCGCGCGCTTGCGATGCTACTGGTGGTGGCTGAACGGGCATACGACGAAGGCGGCGATTACGCGTGATCTGGAGGAGATGCAGAAGAAGGGTTACGGTGGTGCGCTGCTGGTTGACGCAAATGGATCGAATCAGGTGGGGAATGACAATGTGCCGGCTGGGCCAGAGTTTGGAAGCCCGGCTTGGACAGAGCTGTATGTGCACGCGTTGAAAGAGGCGGACAGGCTGGGGCTGGAGATTACGCTGAATATTACGAGCGGCTGGAATCTTGGTGGGCCGTGGGTGCAGCCTGAGAGTGCGTCGAAGCTGCTTACGTGGTCGCGCAACGTGGCGGCGACGGGTGAGACGATGGCGGTGAAGCTGGAGATGCCGCCGGTGAAGAACGGCTTCTATCGTCAGATTGCCGTGCTCGCGTATCCGCTGCATCGCGGTGCGGAGCTGCCGGGCGAAAAAGGGAGCGGACGAAATGCGCTGGGAGCATTGAAGTTCAAGTCCGCTGCGGCGGAGATGGGTTTTTCGATGCCGGATGCGACGGGTCTGCTGACGGATGCGTCGCCGGAGAAGAAGGATGAGGACGCGGACCTTCCGGAGATTCACGATATTACAGACAAGGTAGATGCAGATGGAACGGTGCGATGGTCTCCGCCGGAGGGAGGTGCGCAGCGGTGGGAGTTGCTGAGGATTGGGTATACGGACTCGGACGCGCGGGTATCGACATCGAGCGGGGCATGGCAGGGACTGGCGATCGACTATCTCGATCCGAGTGCGCTCGATCTTTATTGGCAGAAGAGTGTCCTGCCTTTACTCGAGGCAGGGAAGCCGTATGTGGGTAAGAGTCTGAAGTACCTGGCGTCGGATAGCTGGGAGTTGGGCGGAACGAACTGGACGGATGCATTTTGCGAGGAGTTCAAGAAGCGGCGTGGATATGATCCGGTTCCATATCTACCTGTAGTCTCGGGGCGGATTGTGGGCAGCCGGGAGTTGAGTACGCGCTTTCTCGCCGACCTGCGTCGAACAGTGGCGGACCTGATCAATGGGCACTACGACCGCATGGCGATGCATGCGAAGCAGTTCGGGCTGGGGATTCAGTGCGAGTCGGGTGGGCCGCATGGCGCGCCCTTCGATGCGCTGGAGACGTTCCGATCGAGTGCGATTCCGCAGACGGAGTACTGGGCGATGTCGAAGGAGCACAGGACGGGGGATTCGGAACGCTTCTTTGTAAAGGAGGCTTCGAGTGCGTCGCATATCTATGGGCGACCATTGGTGGCTGCAGAGGGGATGACCTCAATTGGAAACCAGTGGAACGAGTCGCTGGGGATGAATCTGCGGCCGTCATTCGATCAGGCGCTTACGGAGGGATTGAATCGGCTCGTTTGGCATGAGTTCACATCGTCTCCAGCGGATATGGGACTGCCCGGGCAGGAGTACTTCGCCGGAACTCACCTGAATCCGAATGTGACGTGGTGGCGGTATGCGGAGCCGTTTTTTATGTATCTTAACCGGTCACAATTTATGTTGCAGCAGGGCCAACCAGTGAGCGATGTTCTCTATTACTACGGTGACAACGTGCCGAATTTCGTCCGGCTAAAGCGGGATGATCCGGCGGCGGTGCTGCCGGGCTACGACTATGACGTGACAAGTACCGATGCACTGCTGCAACGCTTTAAGATCCAGGGCGGTGTGATTCAAACACCGGAGGGGATCAAGTACAAGGCACTCGTGCTGCCGCGGTCGCGAATACTTCCGCTGTCTGCTCTGGAACTAGCTAAGCGCTACGTCGAGGCGGGAGGAACGCTGGCGGGGTTGCGTCCGCTGCGCAGCCAAGGCCTCGTACGAGAGGCTGATGCAAAGCGATTTTCCGCGATTGCAGATGAGCTCTGGGGAGAGTGCGAGACGAGTACTCAGCATCGGCGAGCGGTGGGGAAAGGGCAATTGCTGTGCACGGAGAGTGGTCGTGAGGCGTTGCATACGACCGGCGTGCTACCAGATTTCGAGCCTGCCGCAGGGCATGAGGTCGATCTTGATTATGTGCATAGGCGAACTGCCGAGGCGGATATTTATTTCATCCGCAATACGAAGCCACAGGCGCTGGACACCGCTGTAACGTTGCGCGTGAGCGGTAGACAACCGGAGCTGTTCCATGCGGATAGCGGACAGATTGAAGAGACGATGCTGTTTACGGCGACGCCGGATAGACGGACTCGGGTGCAACTCTCGCTGGATGCTTACGGCTCAGTGTTTGTGGTCTTCCGGCATACGAGCGTTGCGCGGGGTGTAACCCGGATTGCCCGGCAAGGGGAGTTGTTGTACTCGGTTGAGCATGCGGATCAGGCGAAGCCGCTGGTAGGTATGAGTGTAGACCGCGAAGGTGCGGGGACCGTGTTGCAGACGTCGGTGGCCGGAACGTACGAGGTCGTGATGCATGGAGGCCGGAGCAGGAGTGTCACGACTGGCAAAGTTGAGGCTATCGAGCTTCTAGGGCCCTGGACGCTGCGCTTTCCACCGAATTGGGGCGCCCCGGCGGTGATACGGACCGAGAAGCTAAGGTCCTGGACAGACTTTGATGATGTCGGTGTGCGGTACTTCTCCGGCACCGCCATGTATGAGACGACGGTGCGGCTGACGGAGGAGCAACTTCGAGGAGATCAGTCGCTATGGCTCGATCTGGGTGAGGTGCATGAGGTTGCCGCGGTGCGAGTGAATGGCAAGATGACGGAGATCGTCTGGAAAGCTCCGTATGCCGTCCGCGTCGATAGGTTGCTGAAGGCGGGAGAAAATATGATCGAGATCGAGGTGACCAACCTGTGGCCGAACCGTTTGATCGGTGACGCACAGTCTCCTGCCGGGAGGCACTACACCTGGACGAATATTCGTACTTACACGAAAGACTCGCCGCTACTACCCTCGGGATTGATGGGACCAGTGGTGCTGAAGCCGTTGTACCGCGTACCGTCGCAGTAGGGTCCGACGCAAGGCATTTTCAGAGAGATATCAGGCCATCAGCTATGCCGATACGCGCTTCCGCTGATTCGCAACAGCATTAAGTTCTTCATGTGTGATCTCCTGAACGTCTGTTCGATGCCCATTAGAGGTAGTGCGCCAGCGTTTCTAAAAACAAGGACCCTGCTGTTTTGGCTTTGGCGCCATCAGCGGCCACATGAAATGTTCTCCCGGAACCTGGACCGAAGTTGAGCATTACTGCGCCTTCTCCAAGTCCGTCGGCGTCTCCGAACCACAATCCGAGCAGCGAAGTTGTGCCTTTCCGCCTTTGGCTATCTCATGCCGATTCTCCCTTCCGTTTATAGTCACTGTTGTTTGGCAATCGCTGTCGTAGCCAGCGCTCCGCCCAGGCCCATGGTTTCGATTGCCGAGGATTGCACCAGCACCATCGCGCCCTTCTCGCGGATCGCTTCGTATAGCATGTTCATCCCGCGCAGATGTAGCGTACTTTGGACTGGAATGGGCCGATGAACGTCTCAAAACCCGTGCACGAGCTTGATCCCTAGAAATGGGCGGCACGTATGCCCGCTGAGAGCAGAATTTGACTTCCGCTTCACCCGCCTGGTCGCACACCGGGCTGCGTGCGAGAGTTGCAACGACACCTGATCCTGAAATGGCTAAGGTGAGATCTCACTATGGAACCCGAGGAGCGCCTTAGTATGCCACAACGTAAGCAGCGCCATGTACTCCGCGCATTTCGTTAGCGAGCTGGTGGGCGCCCATCTCCACCGAAACTTTGAGTCATGGGAAGAGCTCGAGTACACGCTCAGCGAGCTTGGAGTCTCCGCCAAGGAACTGCAAGAGGTGGCGGAACTCTTCAAGACTGGGAGCACCTCTGCCGGCCTTGGAAGTCACCTCTCCGATCCCAAGGCGCTCGCCGCATTCAACATAGAGAGTACCTAGGGTCATGCCGCCATCCGGAGTGGTACGCTGGTGACCTCACGAAAGGAGAACCGATGAACGTCAGAATTCTACTTCCCCGTGCACCGGAAACGATTGTCTGGCCAGTGGGAGTCTCGCTTCCCAACGCCGGCGACGACATTCACGTCAGCGGCCACCTGAGTAGCCTGACAGTGAGTAAGAAGACCTTTCATATCGTGAATGGCAAGGTGGACACTCTTACGATCCACATCTAACCCATGTGCGGCCGCTACGTACGCCGATCCGACAAGCGCATCGCCGAGGCCTTCCACCTGGGCAAACTTCCAGACGGTTTCGTCCTGCCGCCGTGGGGACTACAACGTCGCTCCCACCACGCACCGGCCCGTCATCCGCAATGACGAAGAGACCGGGAGAGCGAGACCTTCGCCTTCGCCGGCCTTTGGGACGCATGGAAGGACGCTGCGCCCATCCACGACCATGCCCGTCATTCTCAAGCCTGGGGACTACGAACGGTGGCTCACCCGAAAGGATGCCCGTCCACCCCTCCACCTGCTCCGCTCATACGACAATGCAAGCCGTTCCCTTCAACCAGGGTATGGCAACGATTCAGTACAAAATGGGCCATTTGGTCCTGAGCGTGTCGGGCACCTTCTAGGAAGGGGTAAACCCAACAACGCTGAAAGATCGACAAAATTGTAGTAGTCGTCTGAGCCCTATGGGCATGCGGCAGCTCTTCGCCGCATGCCCTCCATTCGCCCCTACTGAAGTTCCACAGCCCTGACACGATCCAGAAGAGGGTCCACATTGTTCTTATCGACGAGCGCCACTCCCGTATCGATGAATGCAGGGAACGGAGCAAATGGATCCAGCCCATAATCATTCGACAGCGGCTTCACTGGATAGTGGTGAATCTCATCCAGCGCCTTCAACCCAAGCAAACCCATTGCGAAAGGCTTCTGCGAAATCGTCGAATCAATGGTCCCATCCTTCACCAGCAACAAAGTCCCGACGGCAACGTCCATGGTCACCAGTAGCCGATCTTTCGTCTTCATTCGCTTGAACACCTCACCCACATCCTTACCCGATGAGGCCTCCAGGCACACAATCGCATCCACCTTATCCGGGCCCGTTCTTGCAAGGTACTCAGCAGTCTTATCCATTGCCAAACCGGAGTCCCCTTTCATATCGAAGACATCCGCCACTTTGATTGCCGGGTACGTAGCGAACACCTCCTTGTAACCCTTCAACCGCTCATCCAGATTCGGCTGTCCCGGCATCGAGATGAACGCTACGTTTCCCTTGCCGTTCAACTGTGCCACCACGCGATGACCACCCAGCCGTCCGGCCTCCAGATTGTTCGTCCCGATAAAGTACAGCCGCTTGCTCTCCGGTGAATCCGAGTCCATCGTAATCACCGGTATCCCCGCCGCGATCGCAGCATCGATCTCCGGCGCCATCAACCTGGAATTCGCCACGGAGACCAAAATTCCCGCAGGCTTCAGCGCCACAACCGCGCGAAACGCATCCACCTCACCCTGCGGATCGAACGTCGTCGGCCCCCGCATCTCGGCCGTAACGCCATACCCAACCGCTGCCTTCTGAAATCCGGTCGCAGCCGTCTTCCAGTACCCCAGATTGATATTTGTCGCGACCAGGTAGTACCGCTCTTTCTTGCTGTGTCTGGTACATCCGGCAATCAGTGGAAGTATCGCCGCCAAAAGCGCGAAAAGAATCCGCTTCCTCAAAGTGCCCATGTTCATCCTCCGGCAAGAGTTGCTGTCCAAAGTATTGCAATAACCGTCAAAATCGGGCAGCATCGCAGGTTATCTTTCCTGCAGGTGCCAGATACTACTCCAATTGACTAACACCTGAAAACACCGCTTTAACAAAAATCGACTCAGCATGGTCCTTCCCTTCGTCCGCGAACTTCTCGCGGACCTTGAGCACTCAGACGCCTTCGAGCGTGTACGCCGCCACCTGAGCGGAGGCACGGGGCGCAGACGTGTCTCCGGCCTTACCTTCACCGCCCGCCCTCTATCTCCCCTTCTTCGTCCGCGCCGCTAACGCTCCCAGCATCATCATCGTTGCCATACCCCAACAAGCTCGTCGGTAACGTAAGAAACAATGGGCCGGAATGCTGAATAGCGCATAAGGTCAGTGCCTTGACGGCGGTGGAGTGATAGTCTCCACGCATGAAATCTATCGCTGTTCTCCCGCTTTTACCCGCTGTGACCAAGCATGTGACGGCGCAGCGCTAATGCCTTCAATGTGGAGGCGCAGCACGATCAGGCTCTTTCTTTTGGTCGCCGTGACAGTTGCATCCATTCATTTTGAGGGCGATCTATCACTCCAGGCGAGTTTCGCGATCGTTGCGGTCATAGCCTGTTCGTGGTCATGGACTGACAATGCGATTCAACCTGCATTCTCGCCACACCAAATCAGCCTAGAGCCTCGTATTGGCCTGATGCTGATCGATCTTGGGTTTATGGATGACGCTCAGTGGAAGGCGCTCTTTGTTCCGGAGAAGGAAAGTGATCCTTGGAGCGGACTCACACTGGCGAAAAGCGGGGCGAGAGCAGTTGTACTTTCACTTGCGTCTTCCGGAGATATGATCGTTCAGTTGGCCAGCCCAACAGCACGATTCGAGTTCCCTTGGGCGTTAGGGTCAACTCTGGAATTTCCCGAACCGTTCTTTCCTTGTTCCCCCGCGTTTTTCTTCGATTTGGGGAATCTGGGAAGGGCGAAATACTTCGCACAAAACTCGCCACGATCGAGGACACATTTACCGAGATCCGTGACCATAAGGACGCGACACCAAAGATCAGCGGGAAAGCTGATTCGGACAGGGAAGAGTCGCAGACCTGAATGCCTTTCTATTTATGGCTTTAGAGCATATCTCCTAATGCCACCACAGTCTCATGGTGTCATAGCACCATGGTGAAGAGATGATGGTTGCGAATGGCTGATACCCACCTAAACAAACTCCTCGACGCGGGCCGTTGAGATTCGCCAGAGCCCGGAAGCCGTCGAGCGGCATACATGGCGCGGCAGCTCGTCCAGTGCACTTTGCCCCACAGCGACCGCGGCAATGTGCCGGTGTGGACCCGCACAAACGGGCACTTAACCCTCGCTATCCGCTGCGATCCTTACGGAGCTAGACCACCTCGACTGCGCATTTGCCATCCCAGTTGACAGGGTGGAATATGCCAACCTTTCTGTTCAATCTGCGCTACGATCCCCAGAGCGAAAAACTGATAGTTTCTTGTCCCATCGTCGGGGAAACCGATGGCTTCCGTGGGGTCGTACGCACCTTCAAGTCCGAAGGCGAAGTAGTATCGGCTCTCAACGCCGCTGGAATTGCAAACGAGCGCTATCAAACCGCTCTCAGCCAGGCGCGCTCCGCCTGGGGTTCGTTCTTTGAGATCAGCCAGTGCGAGGCTCAGATACTGGACATCCTGCAGACAGACACGCCAGAATAGGCCACGCGAGCCCGCTACTGACCGATGACACCGAAACGAACTCCTGAAGTCGCTGCAGGAGCTGTCCCGCATGAGGCGCCGCTGGCTCGACCAGTTCGAGGCGATCTCCGGGAGGTGCATGTGCTCTATGCCGGCGCTCCACGGTCCCGAAGCACACCAACACCCGACCCTAATGCACGACCACTATAGTGAGTCGATTTTTCTGTGCCTACTGCTTTGGGAATCGCCCTTCGAGGAACTCGACGACCACATCCGTCATGCTGACACCCTCATTCGCGCAGCCCGCTTTCACCCGTCTATGCAGGTCGGCAGGAATAAGGCAATTCAGGCGAACGGTCTCCACTGACTGCTTTACAAGCAGATCTACGGAAGGTGCGGCGCTTGTCGTCTTCTTTGCCATGTGTGTTCTCTTAGATGAGTATAAACTCATAAGGGTAGATGAGTATATACTCAATCGCACCCATTCGCTGGGAAGGGAAGTGAGAGCATAGCCGTATGTGGAAGACCCTTTTGGGATCACTCTGGCAAGCCGCGAAGATTGCGGGAGCATGTGCCTGGCGATTTGGTTGATGCATGCCGCGGTTCTCTTTGGCGCCACACCGATCGAGGCTGGATGCGCGGTAGTGGTTGCTGCTGTGATCATGGACGCCTATCTGATCTCAGGGGTCACGGGTACTGTAGGCGACTCGTTCCGGCCGAAAGTGGACGAACTTATAGCCGACACAGGAGACATTCGCGGGCGCGGAGAGTAGCTGCGTTTAACGCGCGCGCCCTAGCACCTCCTGATGGTGCTAGGGCAGGGAAGCGCCGCCGGCGTCATCCCTGCCAGTCTGAGTCCTCGTGCGCGCCTTGTGAATCCGTTCTGCCAAGGTCAGCTCTCCGCTGACGTTCAAATCAAGCTTGTCGCCGAACTTTTTAAGTGCGACCTTGCTCATTTTTTCTGGCCAGCTCTTCACGCAGAGACACCGTCAGTCCGGCATTCTTGTGATAGTCCATTCGATCCTCCGAAGTTTGCTGCTTCTTCACACAATCAGCTTCTACGATCCGGATCGAATGGAAAATCTATTGAAACTTCACATCTAGACAGGGCGGCATCCCTGAATATGAAATCAGGCGGGTAATCAAAGATCTGGCTGCCATCAATGGGGCTATTGTGCAGGCACCGGAACCAATCGCCTTCAGGTGAATTGTTCGGGGTCTACCTTTCTCGGCTCGCGTAGCATACTTCAGAGGTTTGTTACGTGGCCACCTGCCCGAATTAGAAGCGCAAAAACGCGCCGAACTGGTAGACGCGCGGCTGGTTGGCTTGCATTGTGATCTGGCCGAAGGAGGTGCTCGTCCAGTCGGTGCTTGGCGCGGTGTAGACGGGGTGATTGAGCATGTCGATCGCCTCGGCGCGCACCTGCAGTTGCAGTTGCTCAAAGACGGTGAAGTTGCGCTGTACACCGGCATCGAGCCGATTCAGGAAGTTGGTGGTGGCGCTGAAGCGCTGTCGCGGCTGACAGGAGAAGCCGATACGCGGCATCAGGTAAGCGAGCGGGCGTTATAGGTGCCGTGACCGCTGCCGGGCTGGCCCGCGAAGCGAAGGCCGCCGTTTACCGTGAAGGCCGAGGCAGGCAGCAGCGCGCCATTCGTCGGTGCGATGGGGGCGTACTTTGCCTGAGCTGCAGCTGCGATCGGTTGTTGCGCTGAAGTCGAAGAAGGTGTTGGCCTTGTCATGCCGTTCGGAGTTTGGCCCTTCATACTCGTAGCTCAGACCGGCATTAAGCGTCAGTTTCGGCGTCGCCTTCCCAGTCTCGTCCATCAGATAGGCGGCGAAGTAGTTAGATCGCAGAGCGTAGTCGGAGTTGATCGTCACCTTAGATGTCGAGAGAATCCCAGTCTCCAACTGCGCAAGGCCAAAGCCGATCGTCGGAGCTGTGGTGTTGCTGTTCGCTGTCACATAGTTGCCGGTGGTGGCGTAGGCGCCGTTGTTGCCTGCGCCTGAGCCTCCGTTGGTGTTGGAGATGCGGTACTCTACGCCGGTGCGAAGGAAGTGGTTGCCGAGCAGCCGGCTGAACAGTAGCGAGCCCATTGTCACGTCGTCATGCGAGGCGATATTGCTCTTATCGGCAAGTGCCTGGTAGCCAGTCGGCGCAATGTTCGGGAAGGAGTGCGCGTTGCTGTTCATGCCGGCTACGAGGTAGTTCGGCATGCCGATGCTGGCTGCATCCAGCAGACCCTGCGAGTTGACCACATTGGTATTGACGAAACGCGTTCAGGAGAGCCGCGCGTCGATCACCGTCGAGGGAGAAACGGCGAAGTTGTAGCCAAGAGCTACGCCCTGGTTTTCATATGTGAGCGTCGTCCGCTCACCGGCAGGAAGTAGGCGTTGGTCTTGGACTGCAGGCGGTTGCTGGTAACGTAGCGGGCGAAGAAGTTCTGGCGACTGTTCAACGTGTAATCCACGCGGCTGGCAACGGCATAGTAATAGTCGGGCTCGGAGCCGGCGTAGGAGAAGTTGTTGGTGCCATCCGCGTTGCCAGGGGTATTTGGCGCCGGATAGTACTTCAGGATTGCCTGGTCGATCGGGTTGATATTGGTGATGATGTTGCCGTTGATTGGTGTGCGGGTGATGACGCCACTGGAGTTGGCAGTGCCCGAGGTCGGATTGTAGAGCTGATAGGCGTTTGTCGTGCCGGCTGCTCAGGCCCGATCACGTGGACGATGCCTTGGTTGGGGGATTGGACGTCGAAAAGCTCTACGCCAAAGTCGGCACAGTTGGTCCGAGGGCTTCAATCTGCTTGGAGGCGATCTGGTCGAGGATGTGGAGGCGGTCCTCGATGCTAGTGGTGGGAACGTTGTGATCCACGGTGGCGATGGTGCGGTCGGGGCGGCGGAGCTTGCGGCCCGCCATGCGGAGACCGTCGAAGGCCTGCGGGCTGGTGACCTCGTGGCCAAGGTGCAGGTCGATGTAGAGGAGGGCAGGCTCGCCTTCAGGCTCGGCGACGAGGTGCTGCTGCCACACTTTTCGAAGAGAGTCTTGGGGGGATTCATGGTTTTCCTTCTGTTCGGTGAATGTGTTTGCGCCAATGGGAGCGGATAACGTTTGGTGGAGGGTGCCCTCGGGGCCACCGCCGCTTTGGAATCTATTGTGGACAGAACGTGGTTTTTTGTAGTGAGCTATGGCGGAACGCTCGACCAATGTGGGCCGTGGACTGTCGCTTTTTGCAGTTTTGAACATACGCCATAAAGTTTGAGTGCTGTTCCAACATTCTCTTCCGGTTTCGCCTGTCTCGCGTGGCTGATTTAGACGACGTGGAGGGACTGGTGGCGGGCGGTGGATTCGGTGAGGGACCTATGGACCAGCCTGCCCATCTCCTGAGTGTTGACCGGGGTTTGGCCGATCTGACTACGAGGTATGTCGGTGGTGCGTAGCCAGCATCTAGGACCCCGTTGACTGCTTGTTCTACGGCTTTGGCCTCCTGTTCCAGATTGGCCGAGTGACGGAGGATCATGGCAGCTGTGAGTATGGCGCCTAACGGGTTGGCTTTTCCCGTGCCAGCTATGTCCGGTGCTGATCCATGAACTGGTTCATAAAGAAGGTTGACTGCGCCGCCTATGGTGGCGGAGGGAAGCATCCCCAAAGAGCCGGTAATGACGCCGGCCTCGTCGGAAAGGATGTCGCCGAAGAGGTTCTCGGTGAGGACCACGTCGAAGTGGCGGGGGATGTTGATGATGTGCATCGCCATGAGTCGACTAGCTGGTGCTCTAGTGAGACGGACGGATAGTCTCTCGCGACCTCGGATACAGTGGCGCGCCAGAGTTGGGAGACCTCAAGGACGTTGGCCTTGTCGACAGAGGTAACCTTCTGACGACGCTTGGCTGCTAGCTCAAAGCCTATGCGGGCTACACGGACGATCTCGTCGCGGGTGTAGCGCATGGTGTTGATGGCTTCGTTGGAATCGCGGTTCCACCAGCGGTGTGCGCCGAAGTAGAGGCCGCCAAGGAGTTCGCGGACGAAGAGTATGTCTACGTCTTTGGTGACTTCGGGGCGAAGGGAGGAGCTTTCACTAAGGGCAGAGAAGGCGAGAGAGGGGCGCAGGTTGGCGAAGCCACCCAGTGCCTGACGTATCT
>WNFI01540107.1_pt1 | contig 24052 bp, 22 predicted proteins | sample 5400471 | NCBI WGS metagenome assembly WNFI01 (sample SAMN13153348, study PRJNA577476) | soil metagenome | isolation source: 100 cm saprolite on Douglas fir-dominated hillslope | place: USA:California | collected 2013-09-17 | reverse complement strand
CCGCCGGTCGCGGAGGCGGTAGGGCTGGCGCGGGCCTGCGTCGCGGTCGGCGAGACCGGCGTCGAGGCGCATATCCGTCAGGTAAGTTGCGCCGCCAGCGTCGCGGTGTTGCGGGCCCTGGCGCCGAAGCATCTGACCAGCGAGGTAACGCCGCACAACCTTTGGCTCGAGGAGCACGAACTGGTGCGCCAGGGACCGGTTGCCAAGGTGGTGCCGCCGCTGCGGCCACATTCCGACATCGAGGCGGTACGTACCGCGTTGCGCGAAGGCCTGATCCAGATGGTGGCGACCGATCACGCGCCCCATCTGGCGGAAGAGAAAAAAGCCGGCATGGCCGACATCTGGAAAGCCCCCGGTGGGTTTCCAGGCCTGCAGACTTTTCTGCCGGTGATGCTGCGGCTGGTCGGCGACGGCGTGCTGACCTACCCGGACCTAGTGCGGGTCTGCTGCGAAGCGTCTGCTCGGCGTTTCCGACTCCATCCGCGCAAGGGAACGCTGCAGGTCGGCGCCGATGCCGACATCGTGGTGATCGATCCGCGGCGTCCGTTCGTCATCCGCAATGCAGACCAGCTCAGCAAGGCGGCGATGACTCCGTTCGACGGCCTGGAGATTCCGGCGAGCCCGACGATGGTGCTGTTGCGCGGGGCCGCGATCTTTCGGAACGGCAAGGTGGAAGGCGCTCCGCGCGGCGACTTCATCGCGCCACCGGCGTGAAGCGCGGCTAGGCCAGCGTCCGGATCAACTTCTCGGTCGCGTTCGCCATCACCTGACAGCAGAAGATGATGTCGCTGTCGGCGGTGTTCTCGGTGATGTCGTGGCTCCGCCCGCCGATGCTGGGGATGAACATCATGGCGCTTGGAATTTGCGCGGTGAGGAACATGGCGTCGTGACCGGCGCCGCTCGGCATCGATAGCGGCCTGTCGCCGTTCTCGATGGCGGCTTCGGTCAGCGCCTCGCCGAGCTTCGGCGACATGGCGGCTGGCACGATGCGTGCGGTCGGCACCGCCTCGACCTTGACCAGGCCGCGCGAAATCTCCGCCACCCAGGCCATGAAGGTCTGTTCAAGACGATCGAGCGTGGCGGTCTCGGTATCGCGGAATTCCAGGGTCATTTCGGCTTCGCTCGGCACCACGTTGGCGGCGTCCGGCCGCAGCGCAAAGGTGCCGATGTTCCAGACCGTGTCCCGTCCGCCAAGCTTGGGAAATCCCTCGCCGATTTTCAGCGCGAGACTGAACAGCGTTGCCGCGGCGTCCTTGCGCATGGCCATCGGGGTGGTGCCGGCATGATCGGCCTGGCCGAGTGCGGTGACGCGGAAACGCCGGATGCCGACAATGCCGGTGACCACGCCGACACGGGTACTGGAGCCCTCCAGCCTCGGGCCCTGTTCGATATGCGCTTCCAGATAGGCGATGTGGCGCCGGCGATCGAGCTTCAGCAGCGGACCTTCGTTTGCCAGAGCTCCGAGCGCATCGGTGAGCAGGGCACCGCTCTTCGATTTGGCGGCGGCGATGTCGGCGTCGGCGAGGATGCCGCAGAACGAGCGCGCCCCCAAACACGGCAGGTAGGTGCCTTCCTCGTCCGAGAACGACACCACGTCGACGCCGACCGGCTCCGACACGCCGCTGTCGCGCAACGCTCGCGCAATTTCCAGGCCGTAGATCACGCCCAGCGCGCCGTCGAGCCAGCCGCCGCGCGGCACGGTGTCGGTATGCGATCCGATCAGGATCGACTTCTGCACCTTCGGATCGGTACCGATGACGTTGGCGTAGCGGTCAATCCGGGCCTCGAGGCCAGCCTCGCCCAGCTTGCCGCGGAGCCAGCGGCGAGCTTCGATGTCCTGGCTTGACAGCGCTACGCGATCGACGCCGGTCTGATACTTGCCGATGCCGGAAAGAGCCCGGAGGTCGGCGATGAGGCGTTCGCCATTGATGCGCAGCATGAGGTTTATCTCCGAGGAATTACCGAAGGGCGCCGGACTGCTCGATGTATCGCCGCAAGCGCGTCAGGCCCTCGCGCAACTTCGCATCGTCGATGGTGAAGGCGACGCGGACATATCGGTCGCAACTCGGTCCGAATGTGATGCCGGGCACGACCGCGGTATCCTGGGCGAGCAGAAATGCCTTGGCGAAATCGAGCGACGAGCGGCCGGTCGAACTGACGTCGATCAGCGCATAGAAGGCGCCGTGCGGCACCACCGGCAGCAGCCCGGTATTGCCGAAGGTGTCGACGACGATGTCGCGGCGGCGCTTGAAGGTGTCGCGAAACTCGCTGACGCAGTGCTGGTCGCCGTCAAGCGCCGCTTCGCCCGCCTTCTGCGAGATCGTCGAGGCGCAGCTCGTCACCGGTTCCTGAAGTCCGGTGGCGACCGCGGCGAGCGCGGGCGGGCAGACCAGCCAGCCGAGACGCCAGCCGGTCATGGCGTAGGTTTTCGAGAACCCGGAGACGACGAACAAACGGTCGGCAGGCACGCTGCCCGCGGCGCTGGTGTGTTCGCCCTCGAAGACGATGTCCTCGTAGATCTCATCGCTGATGACGTAGATCCCGCTGCGGCGCGCGATCTCGCCGATCCGTGCGATCAATTGGGGACTGAATACCGCGCCGCTGGGATTTCCAGGCGTATTGATGACGATCGCTTTGGTGCGGGGCGTAACCAATCGCGCGATCTCGTCGGCATCCGGAAGGAATCCGCGCGACGCCGGCTGATTGAACCGGACCGGCTTGCCGCCGGCGAGATGAGTGATGGCTTCGTAATTCGGCCAGCCCGGATCCGGGATCAACACCTCGTCGCCGGCATCCACCACCGCCATCAGCGCCGAATACAGCGCGCCGATTGCGCCGGTGGTGATGACGATCTGGTCCGGCATCACCGGCAGCTTCCACCGCGCCGCAGTGCGATCCGCCACCGTCTTGCGCAAAGACGGCAGTCCGGCGTTGGAGCTGTATTTGGTCCAGCCGGCGCGCGCCGCATCGAACGCGCCGTCGACGACATGGCTAGGCGTTGAGAAGTCTGGTTCGCCGATCTCGAGGTGAATGACGTTCGGCCGCCCCGCGGCAAGGGCCATGATCTCGCGGATTGCCGAGCGCGGCATGCCGGCGGCGCGTGTGGAGGCGGGTCGGGCCCCGGCCGGGTTGGCGGTCGCGCCAAGATCAGACACTGAACAGCTTTCCTAATGCGGGAATGGTCGCGGACGTCTTCCGGGTCTTGTGGGCGGCGCGAAGCGAACTCCAGAGGATGGTCTGGTTCGAGGTCAACACCGGCAGCCCGAACTCCTGTTCGAGCGCGGCGATGACGCTGAAGCAGGGCAGGTCGGTGGCCAGCAGCACGATAGCCTGCGCGCCGGTGCGATCGAAGCCGGCGACAAAGTCACGAATTTGTTGCGGCGTGACGATGGGAACGTCGCGCATCTTCAAGATGTCGAGCGTATTGTCGCTGACGACGTCATAGCCGCGCGCCGTAAAGAACGGTGGCGCCAGGGCATGGATCGCGGCCGGGTACGGCGTGCCGAGCGCGAAACGGTGAATGCCGAGAGCTTCCAGGGCGTCGCGCATCGCAGTCCAGGCCGACACGGCGGCGGTTCCGGAACGGAGTTCAATGTCGGCAGTCTTGGCCTCGTTCCAGCCCGGCTCCATGATGAAGGTGGTCACCATGTCACAATACGCGATGACGTCGACGCCGGTGGCCGCCAACTCGTCGACGGCGCGGTCGACGTTTTCTTCCATTTTCCGGACCGCGTCGGGCGTCAGATCGCCGCGCGCCAGAATACGCGTCGCATATAGCGCTGCCCCGGTTGGCAGCACCGACCACCATTCCGGCTCCAAAACCGAATTATTGGCGGGAATGATGGCGCCGAACCGGCCGTTTCGGCCGAAGGGGACGTCCACGCTTGAGAGGGAAATGGTCAGCTCCAAAAGTGGATACAACTATCCAGATTAAGAGCGGTGGCGCCGCGATAGTCAAGGCCGCGCGGCTCAAAAACCTGATACACGCCTGAATTGACTGATTTCTCGGCGTCCCGACTATGTTATAGCGTGTTTCGAAACAACCGGATCCGACCCGTGAACGATTTCGCGACTGCCGAACAAAAGGCCTACGTTTATATCCAGGACCAGATCGTGTCCGGAGCGCTGGCTGGCGGTATCAGGTTGCGTCCGGAGGAGATTTCACAGGCGCTCGGCATCAGCCGGATGCCGGTCCGTGAAGCCATCCGGCAGCTGGCCGCCGAAGGGTATGTCACGCTTCGCGCCAACCGCGGGCCGCTAGTCACCAGCCGGACCCCGGACCAGGTCGTCGAACTGTTCGAGATTCGCTCCGCGCTCGAAGGCGTCGCCTTGGGAATTGCGGCGCCGCGTATAACGCCTGGCAACATCGAGGAACTCAAGGTCGAGTTGGCGCGGCTGCGCCAACTCGAATCGAATCGGGTGGCCTGGGTCGACCATCACGACGCCTTCCACGATATGTTATGTCAGTTCAGCAACCGGCCGTATTTGTGCGCCGAGATTCAGCGGTTGCGCCTGGCGATCAAGCCCTACCTGCGACATTATGCGAAGGGCCATGACAACCCTGAAATCAAGGGTCACGAACACGAGTACATTCTCGAGGCGCTGCAAAGCGGCGATCCGCAGCGCGCCGAGCGCGTCATCCGCGCGCACGTCATGGCGAACGCGCAGGCGATCGCGAATTGCCTGCCGGCGCCGTCGAGCCCCGGCCCGCGCCCAGGCCGCGGCAGCGCGGACGATAACCTGGACGCGCTCGGCCAGCCGCTGCTGCGCGTCGCCGGTGCGCGGCGTTAGCACACCGCTTTATTGCTCTCCTCAGCCGCCGCCGATTTCGATTTCCGCGCCGATACCGCGTTGCGCCGCTAGCTGCGCCATATGCTGGGCGGTGACCAGATCCTGGATCGGAACTCCCATCGACTTGTAATAAGTGATCTCGTCATCCGACTGCCGCGGCGGCCGCGCGCCGCTGACGACTTCCGCGATTTCGGCGATCTGGTCGCGGCGAATGACGCCTTCGCCGATCGGGATGATGAAATCGCCGGCGTTGTGGAGACAATCGGTGCGGCTGTCGATCACGAGCTTGGAACTGCGCTTGATGGTTTCGCTGTCGACCTCGCGCATGGTGTCCTCATAGGCGCCGACCGAGGCGACGAAGGTGCCTGGCCGCAGCCAGGCGCCCGAGACCACGGGGTTTTTCGACGTCGTGGCCGCGACCACGATATCGGAATTGCGAATGGTGTCTTCACGCGACTCAACCAGCCGGATGTCCTTGGGGATGCGGCCGCCGGCGGCCGACATGCGCGCGATGAATTCGTTGCCGCGCGCGGCGCTTCGGGTCGAGAGGAATACGGTTTGCAGGTCGAATATCTCGGCGAGCGCTTCCAGTTGATTGCGGGCCACCCGGCCGGCGCCGATGATGGTCAAGACCTTGCTGTCCTTGCGCGCGAGATAGCGCGCCGCGAGTCCTGTTCCGGCGCCGGTTCGCAGATCGGTCAGATAGCCGGCTTCGAGCACGGTATGGGGATGGCCGGTTTCGCCGTCGAACAGGCAAACCAAACCGCTCATGCGGACGACGCCGCGCTTGTCGTTCTCATAGAAATCGGAAATGACCTTGATGCCGTACCCTTTGCCCTCGCGCAGAAAGCACGGGTTGAATATGGCGACGCCGCGCGGCGTTTCGGATGTCGCCATGCTTCGCAGCCCCTCGACGGAGCGGCCCTGCGCCAGCAGCGTGAAGGCTTCGCCCTGGATATCGATCGCCGCAGCCATATTGAGGACGCTACGGCAGTCGGACTCGGACAGTATGCGAAGCTTCATTACAGGCGGCCCCTAATGGAAGGACATGGCAGACACGTTGGCTCGTGCCGCTTCAAGAAACCCGCCCAAGCGCGCGCAAGATGCGCTCGGGGGTCATGGGAATCTGGGTGAGCAAGACATCCAGCGGCGCCAGCGCATCGTTCACCGCGTTGAGAACGGCGGCGGAAGAGCCCGCGGTGCCGGCTTCGCCGACGCCCTTGGCGCCGAGTTCGGTACCCGCGAGCGGCATGCTGATGTGGTCGACCTTGATGTCCGGCATTTCAAACGACATCGGCACCAGGTAGTCCGCCATGGTGCCGGTGGTGAGTTCGCCTGCGTCGCCATAAAGGATTTCTTCGTAGAGCGCAGCGCCGATGCCCTGCACGACGCCTCCGCGGATCTGTTCTTCCACCAGCATCGGGTTGATCATGGTGCCGCCATCGTGCACCACGAAATGATCCAGCAGCCGAACAAAGCCGGTTTCGATATCGACTTCGACGTAAGACCCCTGAATGCCGTTCGTAATGACGAAGGGCCGGTCGCGCGGCACGTAGTGGCGCACCACGGAAAGCTCCGGCTGCAGATCCGGCGGCAGCAAGTCCTGGCGGAAGTAACCGATCCTGGCGACCTCGGCGAGCCCCAAGCGTTGTTGTCCGTCGGCGACGTTGACAATCTGGCCGGCCCGCAGCGTGAGGTCGGCCGGTCTTGCCTGAAGAACGCCGGCGGCGATGGTCAGGATATTGTCGCGCATGGCCTGGGCGGCACGATAGGCCGCCTCGCCACCCATCGATGCGCCACGCGAGGCCCAGGCGCCTCCCCCGTAGGGGGCACCCTCGCTGTCGCCGCTGATGACCGTGACCTCATCGAAGCCGATGCCGAGGACGGCGGCGACAACCTGTCCGATGGCGTTGTCGGTGCCCTGGCCCTGATCGGTGACGCTGGGAAAGCAGCGAACCTTGCCGGAGGGTTCGAGCTTGAGCATGACGCCGTCCTGCGCGCTCACCCGCGCGCCGCCCTTGCCGTAATATTCCGGGCCGGTGCCGCTCAATTCGACAAAGCTCGCGATGCCGATGCCGCGATAAACCCCCGACTGGCGCAACGCAGCCTGTTCGGCGCGGCGTTGGTCGTAGTCCATCAAGCCGGCCAGCTTTTCCAGGCAGGCATGTTGCGACAGCTGGTCGAAGACAAAGCCGCCGTGGGATTGATGCGGATAGCCGGATTCAGGGATGTAATTACGCCGCCGAATTTCGAGAGGATCGATACCGAGCCGGCGCGCTGCCTGATCGACGAGCGACTCGGTAATCGCGACCGCAATGGGATGGCCGACCGAACGGTAATGGCCGATCAGGCTCTTGTTTTGCAGCACCATCGTGGTCTGCGACCGATAGGCGTCCAGCGCATAGGCGGCGCCCGACAGTCGCAACAGATGACTGCCTTCGCCGATGCTGGATCGCGGGTATTGCGAATAAGCGCCAACGCCGAAGCAGTCATCGACGTCGAGGCCGAGGAAGCGACCTTCGGCGTTGACGGCGAGACGGGCGTGCACGGCGTGGTCGCGCGCATGGATATCGGAGGAAAACGACTCGATGCGGTCGGCGATGTATTTCACCGGCCGGTTCAGCAGCTTGCTCAGGATGCAGGTCGCAAGCTCGTCGCCGTAAAGCTGCTGCTTGATGCCGAAGGCGCCGCCGACATCGGGACAATGGACTCGAACCTTGTGTTCATCGAGGCCGAGCAGCCGGGCGTAGATGTCCTGCTGCTGGGCCGGGCACTGGTGCGACTGATGCACGGTCAGAGCCCGATCGGCTGCCTGGTAGTCGGCAATGATGCCGCGCGGTTCCAGGCAGACCCCGGTATGGCGGCCGAAGCGGAAGTCCTGATCGATGACGGTCGCGGCCTGCGAAAGCGCGGCCTCGATATCGCCGCTCGAGACCGAACCCTGGTAGGCGATGTTGCCGCCCAATTCGGCATGGATCACTGCCGTCTCGTCGCTCATCCCCCGCCGACCGTCGGTGACGGCTTCGAGCGGCTCCCATTCGATATGGACGCGTTCCGCGGCGTCTTCGGCATGAGCGCGGGTGTCGGCGACGACGGCAACCACGGGTTCGCCCTGCCAGCGGGCGACGTCGATGACGAGCGGCCACTGCTCCGGCGCGCGCATGCCGACGAACAACTGATGGATGCCGCAGTAAGACTGCGTGTGCTCGGCGATCTCCTTGCCGGTGACAATGAGAAGCACGCCGGCGGCGGTTTCCGCTTCCGTAGCGTCGATGGAAATCAAGCGGGCGTGCGGGTGGGGGCTGCGCACAAAGGCGGCATGGACCATACGTGGCAGCACGATATCGTCAGTGAAGCGCCCACGACCTTCGAGGATCCGCCGCGCCCGCGGCCGCGCCAGGCTGGCGCCAATCGGTTGCGGGAGGCTCGACGGCTTCAACGGCTGATCCCCCGCTTGGCGGCAACGGCCATCACCGCATCGACGATGGCCTGATACCCGGTGCAGCGGCAGAAGTTGCCGGACAGATATTCGCGCACATCTTCCCGCGTCAGCTTGGTCGAATGGCTGAGCAGCTCATTGGCCGCCAGCAGCATGCCGGAGGTACAGAAGCCGCATTGCAGGGCGTTGCGGCTGTGGAATTCCTGCTGCAGCTCGCCGAGATCGCCGCGATCCGACAATCCCTCGATGGTCTCCACCGTGGCGCCGTCGGTCTGCACCGCCAGCAGCAGGCAGCCGCGCATGGTGCGTCCATCGACGCGCACTGTGCAGGCCCCGCATACGCCGTGCTCGCAGCCGACGTGGCTGCCGGTCAAAGCCAGATCGACGCGAAGGAAGTCGACGAGATTGCTGCGCACTGAAACGCGGCGCGTGATGACTTCGCCATTGACGGTGAGCGTAATGTCTGCGCTGTGATCCATGTCTAGCCTACTGCATCCTGGAATTGCGTCAGCGCACGGCCGAGCAGCACACGGGCGAGGTGCAGCCGCGTTTCCGCACTGGCTTGGTTGTCGGACGAGGGCGCGAGGTCGGCATCCAACGTCGCTTGCGCGGCGGTGATTCCAGTTTTGTGGTCAAGGTCGACCACCAGCGCGCGTTCGGCTCGCGTCATCCGCATTGGTCGATCGCCTACCCCGAACAGCACGATCCGCGCCTCCGCGACGCGGCGAGCCTCGATGCGGGCGCGCACGACGGTGCCGACAATGGCAAAATCGCCGCGCCGGCGCGAGAATTCGGCAAAACCATGCCGCCACTCCGCGCCAGGGATGGGAAATTCGACCGCGATCAAGAGTTCGTCCGGCTCCAGCGCGGTTTCAAACGTGCTGCGAAAAAAAGCGTCGGCCTTCACACTGCGCGTGCCGCGCGTGCTTTCGATGATCATGCTGGCATCGAGCGCGAGGCAGCAGGCCGGCATCTCGGCGGCAGGATCGGCCGCGGCGAGACTGCCACCGAGCGTGCCGCGGTTACGGATGGCGGCGTGGGCGACGTAGGGCATGGCCTGCGTGATCAGGCTCAGGTGCTGCCGGACCACCGCGGATTCCTCGATGTCGCGGTAACGGGTCAGCGCGCCGATGCGGATGGTGGATTTGTCGGCGGCAATTCCCGCCAATTCCGCGATCGGATTGATGTCGATCAGCGTTGCCGGACTGGCGAGCCTCATGTTGAGGATCGGCATCAGGCTTTGGCCGCCAGCGATGATCCTCGCGTCGTCGCCGAGCTCGGCCAGCATGGCACAGGCTTCGGCGGTCGACCGCGCGCGCAGATATTGGAACGCCGGAGCTTTCATGAACGCATTGCCGCCCGTTAGTGGTTGCCGACGTAGCGGTTGAGGCCGATATCCGCGGCCCAGGTCCGGCGATGGGCTTCCATCAGGTAGGGCATCATGCGGGCATTGCGCGCCACCACAGCATCAATGTCCTTGCGCAGCTCCTTCATCAACTCGGCGACCTCTTCGCGCAGTGCGCGTTCATCGATCGTGGTGATCTTGCGGTCGCGCACGACGATGCGGCCGTCGACGATCACGGTCTCGACGCCGCGGCCCGATTCCGTGAACACGACCTGCCGGGCGACACTGTTCAGCGGCACGAAGGAAGGGTCGGTGAGGTCGATGATCGACAGATCGGCCGCCATGCCGGGCTTCAAGGCGCCGACCTTGTCCTGCATGCCGGCGGTGCGCGCGCCGCCCACGGTTGCGGACCAGATGGCGTCGGCGGCGGTTGGCGGGCCCGGTTCGGGATCGCAAATAGCGGCCAGTGAGGCGAACATCTTCATCGACTGGAACATGTTTTGCGCGTCGCTGCAGCTGCAATTGTCGCAGCCGAGCCCGACATTGACATGCTTGTTCATGTAGGAGCGGATCGGCGCGACACCGCTGCGGGTCTTGAGATTGCCGACCGGGTTGAGGGCGACATGGGTTCCGGCGTTGCCCAGGGTCTCGATCTCCGGCTCCGACATCCAGACGCTGTGGGCGAGCGTGAGGTGAGGCGACAACAGGCCGGTGCGCTGGAGGTAGGTGATCAGCGAGCCGCCATCCTTCTGATGCGATTGCCGGGCGATCAGCGTCATCGCCTTGGATTCATAAATGTGGGTATAGACCGGCAGGTTCTCGCTGTTGGAAAAATCCGCCAGCGATTCCAGCAGGCCGACGCTGCAACGCTCGGGACTGGACGGACCCAACGCCCAGGTAATGCGCGGATGACGGTTTTTCCGCGTCCTGTAGAGGTCGCGGACCAGGCTCGGCAGGTCGATGTCCTTGAACGGTTCGACCGCGCCCGACAATACGCCGCGTTGATCGGCCGGCACGACTTCGTCCCAGAACGGAATCGATTTGACGCCGGGGACGTCGGCAATCTGCAACGCGAAAACGCAGCGAATGCCGACGTCTTCATAGGCCTGGAGCATCACGTCGAGATGCTCTTCGTCGAATGGATAGATGGTAGCCAGATCCTGCACCGTGGTGATGCCGGAACGCAGGCATTCGATGGCCCCGAGCAAGACGCGGGCGCGGATTTCCGCCTTGCTGCGCTTGGGATAGCTCGGCGGCAACGCACTCAAGACCCACAGTTCGAGAGGAATGGTCTCGAACACGCCTTTGAGCAGCACGTCGTGCGAATGATAATGCGAATTGACGAAGCCTGGCATCACCAGTTTGTCGGTGGCATCGATGGTCTCATCGACGCGGCGGCTCCCAAGCTCGGCGACCGGCTCGTTCCGCGCCATTGCCGCCGCAATGCCGGCGCGAACCGCAGCGACCTTGCCGTCGAGGATCAGTATGTCGGCGATGGCCGGCATGTTGACATCACCGCCGTGATCGTAAACCCGGCCGTTCTTGATCAAAAGGACGCGCTCGGGAGCTTGTGGGGTCGTAGGCATCGGCTGCTTTCGGTTCGAGGGCCGCGTTTACTTGACGACGAAGAGTTTGCGTTCGAGGCAGGCGAGAACTTCGTGGACGATCTCGGTGATCAAGACCGTTTTGCTGAGGCCGACGTCATATTCGCGATACGCGAACATGGCCGGCACGAAGTGAAGCACCATGCCCGGCTGCAACAGCCGCTTTTCGCCGCCGCGCAGCATCATGGTGCGGGCCTCGCTCCAGCCTGGCGGCATGACCATGCCGACGCCACCCCACTCTGAACGCGGGCGCAAGTTTCTTCTCCAGACAACGGCTGGTGGCGCGATTGCGGCATGCGACATTCACAAGTTGGATAACTGTATCCAAAACCATTCTAGACACGGTAAGCGGCGCGCCGCAACTATTCTGTGCGGCCTCTTTCCAATGATGCGTCCGGACAACGAGATGTTGCTCGAATAAGGAAAACACCGGGTGCTTGAGCGCGCCTGCGAACCAAGCGCGCGATCCGCTCGTCCTCCGCAATTCACAAAACAATCGTCGATTAAAGCGGCAGCGGGCTCGACTCCGCCGCGCGACAGTCGAAGCTGCGGGCGAGGTAAGGGCCCTAATACGCAAATGATGATAATGGTTTAATAGCAATTCCCGGCTCTGAAATCCGCATTGGCAATTTTGCCTAACGAAGATGCAGTGCCTGCCGAAACAACAGAATCGACTCAGATTGGATATTATGATCCAATCTTTGCGGCGAGGGGATCACTCCAACGATGGAGCGAACGCGCGCGCGAGCAATGGCTGTTCAGCGTCACGTCGGCCGGCCGCAACAATAAGGGTTCCGTACATGGCAAATAGACGCCTATTCTTGACTGCGTTGGCCGCCTTGGCGCTGCTCGGGGCGAGCCACCAGCGATCGGTTGCCCAGGATAAGGTGATCAAGATCGGGGCGCCGCTGCCTTTGACCGGCGCGCTTGCTCCCGAAGGCCTGAAGCAGAAGGAGGGCTACGACCTCTGGGCCGAGGCCGCGAACAAGGCCGGCGGCATCAAGGTGGGTTCGGATCGCTATAAAGTCGAACTGGTCTACTACGATTATCAGTCCGCCACGCCGCGTGCCGTTCAGCTCACCGAGAAGCTGGCGAGCGAAGACAAAGTAAATTTCATCTTCTCGCCGTTCGGTTCGGGCGCTACCAAGGCCGCGAGCAATATCTCGGAAAAATACAAGATTCCGACCATCTCATCGACCGGCTCCTCTGAGCAGGTCTATGATCAGGGCTTCAAGTATCTGTTCGGCACGCTCAACAGCAACGTCATCGTATCCCAAGCCTTGATCACGTACTTCAAGGCCAAGGCGCCGAACGTCAAGAAAGTCGCCATCTACAGCCGTAACGATCTGTTTCCGCTGGCGCTCGCGACCAGCCTGGACGATGCCGCCAAAAAGTCCGGCTACGACGTGATCTATTTCGAGAAATACCCGGTCAACGCCATGGACCATTCGGCGGCCCTGACCGAGCTGCGCGCCAAGGGCGCCGACTGGATCTACGTGTCCGGCTATACCGACGATTTGATCCGAATTCGCAAGCAGATGGCGGAGAACAAGGTCAACGCCCCGATCGTGACGATGCTCGCCGGTCCGGCCTATCCGGAATTTGTCGACGGCCTCGGCGACATAGCCAACGGCGTCACCAGCGTCACCTGGTGGCACCCGGCGGTTCGCTTCACCGAAGGTGACGTGTTCGGAAGCACCGAGGAATTCGTGAAGCAGTTCACGGCAAAATACAATAAACCCGCCGACTATGCGCAGGCCTCATCGAGCGCCGCCGGCGTCGTCCTGCAACTTGCCATTGAGAAGGCCGGAAGCATCGATGGAGAAAAGGTGCGCGACGTACTTGCCTCGACCGAGTTCCGCACCTTCTACGGTCCGATCAAGTTCGGACCGAGCGGTCAAAACATCACCGCCGACAATCCGATCTTCCAGATTCAGGACAAGAAGATCGCCATCATCGCGCCGGCCAACGTTAAAAGCGGCGACCTGCAGTTGGCGAAGTAGCGCCACGTCTCGTCCCGGCCGCGGTCATGACGACCCGCGGCCGGTCCAATTTTTCGGCGTGACGTTGTATCCGCCGATGATGCCGTGCCAACCTCTGGGGAACAATGCTTCTCGCCCAAAATCTCGTCAACGGCTTGTTGCTCGGGGGGCTGTATGTCTGCATAGCCATCGGCTTTTCGCTGATCTGGGGCGTGCTGAACATCATCAACTTTCTGCACGGCTCGTTGATCGTTCTCGGTTCTTACATCGCGTTTTATGCCTTCACCTATTTTGGCATCTCGCCGTTTCTCGCGCCGATCTTCGTGATGCCGATTATGTTCGCGTTCGGCTATGGTTTGCAGCGCGCCGTGCTGAACCGGGTGATCGGAAAGCCGGTGCTGATAACGCTGACGCTCACCTTCGGACTCGATCTGATCCTCAACAATCTGATGTTATGGGGCTTCACGGCGAACTTTCGCCGTGTGGTGTTTGATCATCCGTTTCCGACGCTCGACCTTTACGGCATCATTATCCCAGCCGACCGGCTGGTCGCGATGGCGCTCGCCATTCTGCTGACGCTGATGTTTTTCCTGCTGCTCAACCGTTCGCGAATCGGGCGGGCCATCGTCGCGGTGCGTAACGATCGCGACGCGGCAATCCTGATGGGAGTGAATGTCCAGCAGATCTACGCCATAACGTTTGGCGTCGGTGTGGCTTTCGCCGGGGCCGCGGGCTCGCTGCTCAGCGTCGTGTTTCCGATCTCGCCGATAAATTCCGGCGTCTTTCTCGGCAAGGCTTTCGTCATCTGTATCCTTGGCGGCTTGGGCAGCATCGGCGGCGTTGTCGTCGGTGGCCTGGCGCTCGGCATCATCGAGAGCCTCGGCGTCACGGTGGCGGGGCCCGAGCACACTGTGCTCATTTCATTCATTGTGCTGCTCGCCGTGCTGGTGATCAAGCCGACCGGGATTGCCGGCAAGCTAGGGTACGAGTGACGATGGTGGCTTTACTTTCACCCGCGCGCCGCTTTCTGTCGGGCCCCGTCGCCTTTGTGGCGACGGCGATCTTGATCGCCGTCTTACTGGTGCTACCGCACTTCCTCGACAACTACCTGATGCGGCTTGCCACGACGGTCTTCATGTATTGCGTCCTGGCCTGGTCGTGGAATTTCATCGGTGGGTTCGTCGGCTATCCTTCATTTGGCATTGCTGCGTTTTTCGGCCTCGGATCCTATGTCGGCGCCATCCTGCTGGTACATAGACTGATCCCATTCTGGCTATCGCCAATAAGCGCTGCCATCGTGTGCCTTCTCGTCGCGGCGCTGGTCGGCGCACCGATCCTGCGCTTGCGTGGCCATTATTTTGCCGTGGCGAGCTTGAGTATCGGCGAGGTGTTTCGCGAACTCGCCATGAGCTGGACCGGTCTCACCGGCGGCGGGATGGGCGTCAATCTGCCGCCGCTGCGGTCGATCCTCGGCACAGACTCGCAGGTGTTTTATTATGCGTTCCTGTCGCTGGCCCTGGTGACGCTGGCCGTGACCGTCCTGGTGGCGCGCAGCCGCCTCGGCGTTGCCTTCCGCTGCATCCGCCAGAACGAAGAAGCAGCCAACATGATCGGCATCGACGCGACACGCGCCAAGATCATCGCCTTTGCTCTGTCCGCGGCTTTTCCGGGCGCCGCCGGTGCTCTCTATGCCTCGTGGGTCGGCTATATCGATCCATCCGACGTGTTCGACATCCTTAACTCCGTCAAGGCGCCCGTCATGGTGTTGCTGGGCGGCGTCGGAACAGTGGCCGGTCCGGCGATCGGCGCGCTGCTTTATCTGGTCTTCGAGGAAATTGTCTGGCGCAGCCTGCTGCAATTCCACGCCGCCGTGCTTGGCCTTATCATTGTATTGCTTGTGCTGTTTCTGCCGAGCGGCTTTGTCGAGGTCGTTCGCCGCCGCAAACTCCTGCGTGGTACGCCATGACAGCTTTGCTCGAGCTCAAAGGCCTGTCGCGCCGGTTCGGCGGGTTGACGGCGGTCAGCGACGTGACGCTCGACATCAAGCCGGGCTCCATCATGGGGCTGATCGGACCGAACGGTGCGGGCAAGACCACCCTCGTCAACCTGATCTCCGGGGCTCTGAAGCCGAACGCCGGCCAGATGTGGTTCAAGGGCCAGCGGATCGACGGTTTGCCGACGCACAAGATCAGCCGACTGGGCATCGCCCGCACCTTTCAAATCGTGCAGCCGTTTCCCGAAATGACGGCACTGGAAAACGTCGCCGCTGCTGCGTTGTTCGCGGGACGGGCGCAGAGTTTGAGCGAGGCCAACGATCGTGCCGAAGCGCAGCTCGAGCGCGTCGGGCTTGGCGGGCTCGGCAAGACCTCGGCAGCGTCGTTGTCGCTTGGGCAGCGAAAGCGTCTCGAGTTCGCCAAAAGCCTGGCGATGAATCCGGCACTGCTGCTGCTGGATGAGGTCAATGCCGGACTTCATGGCGGCGAAGTCGCGGAGTCGATAGCGCTGATCCGCGATCTCGCCAAGGATGGACTGACCATTTTGATCATCGAGCATCTGGTCAAGCTGGTGGTGGCGCTGTGCGACGAGGTGGTCGTGCTTCACCACGGCCAATTGATTGCCCGTGGCCCGTCGCAGCAGATCACCAGCGATCCGCGCGTGATCGAGGCCTATCTCGGCGAGCGCTATTCCAAGCGCGGCCTGAAACTGCAGCAGGTGATTAATGCTGCGACTTGAGGGCGTTGCCGCCGGATACGCGCCGGTCCAGGTGCTGTGGGATGTATCGCTCGAGGTCGGCGAGAACGAGATCGTCTGTCTGATCGGCTCGAACGGAGCCGGCAAGACGACCCTGCTGCGCGCGATCTCGGGTATCGTGAAGTCCTGGTCGGGGACGATCGAGTTCAACGGCGAAAATCTCCGCGCTCTTCCGGCTTACGATGTCATCACGCGCGGAATCGCTCATGTGCCGGAGGGCCGCAGGCTGTTTCGCACCATGAGTGTGCGTGACAATTTGCTGATGGGCGCTTATCGGGCGCGGAAAAACGCGGCGGTCAACGACGACCTGGAGCGCGTCTTCACGCTGTTTCCGATCCTGGCGGAGCGTCGCGGGCAGGCCGCCGGCACGCTGTCCGGCGGCGAGCAGCAGATGTGCGCCATCGGCCGCGCGCTGATGAGCAAGCCGAAGTTGCTTCTGATCGATGAACTGTCGCTCGGCCTGGCGCCGCGCGTGGTGGACATGCTGGCCGATACATTGGTGCAGATCCGCAATCTCGGCATTTCGATTTTGCTGGTCGAGCAGGATGTCACCGTGGCCTTCGAACTGTCGGCCCGCGGCTATCTGCTCGACACCGGCAAGATCGCCGTGGCGGCCGAGACGGCCGAGCTGGCCGAGCATCCCCAGATCAAGCTCGCCTATCTCGGCGTCTGACTAAAATTGGATTTGTGTATCCAAATTTGCGGGGCTAATGTGCAGTCCGCTGGCACAACGAAGTGAAAGGGTTTGTGTTATGACCATCAACATGAGTCGTGGCGCGGTCGCTGCGATCGGATTGATTGCAATCGGGCTTTTGACCGGCCAGGCCCAAGCGCAAGATACCCGTATTCGATTTGTGCTCGACTGGGCTTTCCAGGGCCAGCAGGCAGTGTTCACGATTCCGCTCGATGACGGCACCTACAAGAAATACAAATTAGACGTCGTGGTCGATCGCGGTGTGGGCTCTGGTGACTCGGTCGCCAAGGTGGCGAGCGGCGCTTACGACATCGCGCTTGCCGATCTTTATTCCCTGGTGCGGTTCAACGGCCAGAATCCGGAACACAAGCTGATCGCGGTGATGGCAGTGCACGACAAGTCCGCGCTCGCCGTCGAGACCAAGAGCACCAGCGGCATCAAGGTCCCGACCGACCTCAACGGCAAGACCCTTGCCGCGCCGATCGGCGATGCAAGCCGCCAGCTGTTTCCGTTGTTCGCCGATCTCAACAAGATCGATCAGAATTCAATTAAATGGTCCAACGTCGCCCCGGCGCTGCGCGAGCCGATGCTGATCCGTGACGAAGCCCAAGCGATCGTCGGTCACATCACCACGGTGATGATGAACCTGCGCGGAGTCGGCGTCAAAGACTCCGACATCCTCGTAATGGCCTATGCCAACTACGGCGTCGAGCTCTACGGACATGTCCTTGTCGTCAATCCGGCCTTCGCCGAAAAGAATCCGGAGGCTGTCAAGAACTTCATTCGCGCAACGGTGCATGGCATCGATGCCATGATCAAGAATCCCGACGCCGCGGTGGCCTCGGTCAAGAAGCGAGATCCGCTGATCAGCGACGATATCGAGAAAGACCGCATCAAGATGTCGCTGGACTATATGTTCATCACGCCCAATGTTCTCGAGAACGGGGTCAGCAATGTCGACATGGCGCGTCTGGACCGAACCCTGAAGCAGGCTGCCAAAGCGTTCGACATCCAGTCGCCGCCGCCCGCGGCCGAGGTCTACACCGATCGCTATCTTCCGCCTCGCAGCGAGATGATGCTCAGCAAGTAGACGGCAGGCCGAGAAATTCCCGCTCGGCCCGTCGGCTACTCGCGATGACGGCCGTGGTGAAACCATCTCGCCGCAGCTTTTCGGCGCAGCGGCCTATGCCTTCGGTGGCTCCGGTCACGCGAGCGTCTCGTTGTAGGGCGTTCTCACTCATCGTTTTTTCCTAGGTTCGGTTTCCTCTGCGTCGCTGTCAGGGAGTTGGTGATGAAGGCTGCTGTCATTGAGAAACAAGGCGGACTCGAAAACCTGGTTTATCGTGACTGGCCTGATCCAATTCCGCGCGATGGCGAGGTCTTGGTGAAAGTTCGCGGCTGCGGGCTCAACCATCTGGACATTTTCGTACGCCGCGGCATGCCCGGCTTTCCGGTGCCAATGCCTTTCATTTCGGGTGGTGATATCGCCGGCGAAATCGCGGCGATCGGCGGCGGGGTGAGCGGCTGGCAGGTGGGCGATCGCGTCGCGTTGCACCCGGTGACACACGAAGGAATGATGGGCGAAGAGATCCTCGGGGGAATGGCCGAGTATGTGCGCGTTCCGGCGGAGAATCTGATCCGTATTCCGGCCAATGTGGATTTCGCGACGGCCGCGGCCGTTCCGATTGCCTACGGCACGGCAATCCGCATGTTCTTCGAGATCGGACAGATCAAGCCGTCGGACACCATTCTGATCCTCGGCGCCAGCGGCGGTGTCGGTATCGCCTGCCTGCAACTCGCGAAGATGATCGGTGCGACCGTGATTGCCGCGGCGGGATCCGACGAGAAGTGCGAACGGCTGCAGCAACTCGGTGCAGATCACACCATCAATTACGCCCGGGACGATTTCAGCCGCGAGACCTGGCGACTGTCGGATAAGAAGGGCGTCGACGTCGTGGTCAACTATACTGGCGGCGATACCTGGGTTCCATCGCTGCGGGCCCTTAAGCCACGGGGTAAGCTGCTGACCTGCGGCGCGACTGCGGGCTATCAGACCGACAATGACATGCGTTTCATCTGGGTCCGCGAACTTCGGGTTCTCGGTTCGAATGGCTATTCCAAAGAGAACATCGCCACTGCGCTGGAGCATGTCGCGGCCGGGCGCGTCAATCCAGTCATCGGGCGCCGCCTGCCGTTGAGCGAGGCCCGTGAAGCCGAACGGCTGATCGAGGATCGTAGTTTCCTCGGAAAAATCGTTCTGGAGCCCTGAGCATCCCCCGATCAGGTGGGAGATGACGCAAGGGCGTTCAGTTCGCGCTGCACCGCCTTTCGGTCGGGCTTGCCGGCGCCCGACAGCGGCAATTCATCGACGATCATGATGCGCCGCGGATGCGCGTAAGCCGGACCTCTTTCGAGGCAGAAGGATTTTAGCTCTTCCACCGTCGCTTGGGCGCCGGGGTGCAGCACCACGGCGGCAGCCGGAACGAAGCCCTTCACGTCGTGCGCAATCGCGGCCACGCACACATCCCGGACGGCCGGATGCGCGAACAGCAGGTTTTCGACCTCCTTCGGGTAAACATTCTCGCCGCCGCAGCTGAACATGTCGTCGACGCGGCCCATGAAATAGTAGAATTTGGCGCTGTCGACCCGGAAGATATCGCCGGTGCGCAGCCAGCCATCAACGATCTTGTCGCGCGTGATCTCGGGGAGGTTCTGGTAGCCGTCGGTGACGCAGGGGCTGCGAGTCCATAGTTCGCCTTCGGTGACGTCGGCGCGGCCATCTGGCGCGACCAGCTTCACTTCGTAGCCTTTCGCAGCCATACCGCAGCTGCCGCGCGGCACTTTGCCGCCGCCGGGAGGTTCGCGGAGAGGACCGCCGCCCTCGGTCAGTCCATAGCTCTCTTTGACTTTGACACCCTTGAAGGCGCGCTCCAATTCATCGATCATCTCTTGCGGCACGATCGCGGAACCCAGTGCGAATAGTTTCAGTTTGCTGAAATCGAGGCTCTCAATCAGGTCGCGGTGTTGCAGCAACATGGCAAAGATCGCCGGCACGCCGCCGGAGAACGTGATCTGATGGTCCGACAATGTTTTGAGGAATGCACGCGGCTCAAAGCTCGGCATGATCACGACCTTGGCCCCGCTGTAGAGTGCCGGCTTGATGGTGCCGCGCATCGCGTTCTTATGAAACAGCGGGACCGCCACCAGCCCGACCTCGGTTGGCGAGGTCGGCCAGTTCTCCTGTGTCGAACGGATGCTCCACAGCATCCCGCGATGGGTGAGGCGCACCCCTTTGGGGCGACCCGTCGATCCGGCCGTGTACGATTGAAAGGCGATGCCGTCGTCGCCGATTGCGCCGGTCACGAGCGTATTCGTAGGCACAGCCGCGAGTCCGGTTTCGTAATCGGTCCAGCCTGGTCCAGCTCCGCCCAGCGCGATTTTTTGCAAGCCGGAAAGGCCGTCAACCAGGGAAATTCCTTCTGGCGCCGCGTCGCGGTCGACCACGGCCGCCTGGCAGCCTGCGTCGCGGATCATGAATTCAAGTACGGCCGGACTTTGCTTGGGATTGAGCGGCACGGGTACGACGCCCGCGCGCATCGCGCCGAAGAAAATCTCGATGAACTCGGCACGGTTACCGAGCAACAATGCCATTCGGCTCCCCGGAGCGAGCCCCAGTGACTGGATAAGGCGGGCAACGTTTTCCATTCGTCGCTCGAGCCGCTGATATGTCCAGCTACGCTCGTGACCGCCCCAGAGGTCGATCAAGGCGACACGATCACTTCCGGCATGCGCTTGGTCGCTGAAGAAATAGCCGAGATTGTCATCGCGAAGGTCTGGCATGGGGTTGACTCCAAGTTGGATACACGTATCCAATGATAAACAGCAGCGGTGCAGCAGGCAAGCAATGATGCTTACGACACAAATTGAAGCGGCTTCGAGTATGCCCAATTCGATCCTTTACCTGCAGCAATCCATTGCAACCGTGCCGTTCCATCAATGGTTGTGTCCGGTCGTTGCCGAGGTCGATGAGGCGAGCGGCAGAGTGGTCCTCTCGCTAGCGCTACGTCCCGAGTTTCGGAGGGATCCGGATCGGCCGGATGTTCATGGCGGCATTATCGCGGCGCTGATCGACATAGCGGGCCACGCAGCGGTCGCCGCGAAGCTGCGGCGAAGCGCACCGACCATCGATCTGCGGGTGGACTACGTGCGTCTGGCGGCCGGCGCGAGGCTGCTCGCCACCGCCGAACCGGTCAGGATTGGCCGCAACATTGGGCTCGTCGACATTCGCGTTACCGACGATCAGGACACACTTGTCGCGGTCGGACGCTGTGTGTTTTCCACGCAGGATCGCGGATGATGAAAGGCAGATTGTCCAACCTTATCGATGAGAACGAGCTCGTCAGCCTCGCTCAACACCTCGTTCGCTTTCCATCGCCGCAGACCGAGCGGATGGAGGCCGAGCCGCAAGTGCAGGCGTTCATCGGCGACTGCGTGGCACCAATGTTGGCGAAACGTGGTCTGAACGGGCAGCGCGATGCGATGGGAAACCTGGTGATCGAGATCGGTCCGGAATCGGCCGATCGTTCGTTGTTGCTGATGGCTTATGCCATGACGCATCCGGCCTCGGCGATGGCCGATCCTTATTCCGGTGCAATGATTGACGCGCCGGAGGGGATGGCGATCCGCGGCCGCGGCATATCGGAACAAAAAGGTTCGTTGGCGGCGGCAATCGTCGCCATATCCTGTGCACAGAAGCTAGGCAAATGGCACGGGCGCTTGGTATTTGCCTTGAACAGTGCTGGCGAAACCGGGCGCCATGACGCGGCGATCGCTATTCTAGGCGGGCTAAGGACGACGCCGGCGCTCGGCGTTCTTGCGTTGGGTACCGATAATCGCGTCAGCCTCGCCAACAAGGGACGCGTCGATATTGAGATCGTCATCAGCGGCAAGGCGGCGCATAGCAGCACGCCGTGGCTCGGGGTCAATGCCATCGATGGCGCTCGCGCGGTGCTCGACCGGCTGCAAGCGTTGCCGCTTGGTTCTGTGGGGCACCCGGCGCTCGGCGAGGCGACGTTGACCTCAACCCATATTTCCAGCGTTCCGAACGCGACGCATACCATCCAGAATGAGGTCCATCTCACCTTCGATCGCCGATTGCTCCCCGGCCAGGATCCGGATCTGCCATTCGACGCCATTGCCGCCGCCTGCGCCGCGATCGACGGGCCATGGCAGATAGAGGTGCGGCGTGGCGCCTATATGTATCCGTGCGAGATTTCGCGCGACGGACCGCTGTTCCGGGCGATAACGGCGTCGCGCCCCCTATTGGGCAAACCCACACCGGAGGTTCTGTATAGTCATGCGGCGCTGGATGCCGGTTTGCTGGTTAAGCGCGGCTGCGACGCGACCATGTGGGGCCCTGGCCGAACCGCGCAGTTTCACGCCGACGAGGAGCATCTCGGAGTGGCCGAACTGGTTAGTGGAGCTGAGGATTACCTCGCTTTGATCGCAAACACATTGATTGAACCGTGAAGCTACACCAGTAGGCAACAAGATGAGCGTCGCGTCTCCATTGGTTTCGACAGCGCAGGATGCCGCGGCATTCGTGCGCGTAGAGGGCGCAAGTCTGCACTATCGAGGCGGCGAGGAAGGCGTTCTGGCGCTAAAGGACACAGATATCGCCATTCGGCGCGGCGAATTTGCAGCCGTGGTAGGACCGTCCGGTTGTGGCAAGTCGACCTTGCTCAAGCTCATTTCCGGCCTCAATCGGCCGAGCGCGGGGCGCGTTATTGTCGACCAGACCGAGGTGAATAAACCGCTTAAGATCGTCGGCATGGCGTTCCAAAATCCCGCCTTGCTCCCTTGGCGGACAACCTTGGAAAACCTGCTACTGCCTTTGCAGGTGGTCGAACCGCATCGCCGTCAATTCCGCCGCGAACGTGAGAAATATATCGAACGGGCGCGAGCCCTGCTTGCGAAGGTAGGTCTGGTGGGCGCGGAAGATCGCTTCCCCTGGCAGCTTTCCGGCGGCATGTTGCAGCGGGCATCGCTGTGTCGCGCGCTCATTCACGATCCGCAGATACTGCTCCTCGACGAGCCGTTCGGCGCGCTGGACGCCTTCACCCGCGAGGAATTGTGGGACACGCTACAGAGCCTGTGGCAGGAGCAGCACTTCACTGTTCTGCTCGTGACGCACGATCTCGCTGAAGCGGTCTATCTCGCCGACACCGTCCACGTCTTTTCCAATCGGCCGGGCCGTGTGGTGTATCGCTGTAACGTCGGTCTGCCGCGGCCGAGAAATGCAGACCTGCGCTTCACGAAAGCCTTTGTCGATCACGTCCACGATTTGCGAGCGCAAATCAGCCGTGAAAGGGTGTCGCCATGAAGTGGCGACGCGCGCTCTACAACGCCAGTCCATGGATCACGACTTTCGCGTTCTTCCTGGTCTGGGACATAGGCTGCCGCGTGTTCAAGGTTCCGACGTTCCTGCTGCCGACACCGACGGATTCCTTCAAGGCGCTGATCGAAAATTGGCCAGGTATCTGGCCGAACGCAGAGCACACGCTGATCACGACGCTGATCGGTTTCGGCATTGCCGTGGTATTCGGCGTGATGCTGGGCGTCGCCGTCGGGGCGTCGCCGTTGCTCTATAAGGCGCTCAATCCGCTGTTGATCGGGTTCAACTCAATTCCAAAGGTCGCCGTCGTTCCGGTTCTTGTCCTATGGTTCGGTATTGGTACCGCGCCCGCTGTCATTACGGCCTTTCTGGTGGCGTTCTTCCCGATATCGGTCAATGTCGCTACCGGGATAGCCACCACCGAGCCGGAACTCGAGGACGTGTTGCGCTCGCTCGGCGCGAGCAAACTGGACATTCTGTACAGGGTCGGGTTGCCGCGATCGCTGCCGTATTTCTTCGCCTCATTGAAGGTCGCCATCACACTCGCCTTTGTCGGCTCCGTGATCTCGGAGACTGTCGCTGCCAACGAGGGTATCGGCTATTTGATGCTGACGGCGAGTTCGACATTTCGGGTGCCGTTGGTTTTCGCGGCTTTGTTTGTTATCGCCGCGATGGGTATCGTGATGTACGCGGTCGCCGCCGCCTTCGAAAGGCGCCACACCACCTGGGCGACTCGTGGTGTTGATCGCACGCCGTTTGGCGGCGGCTAGTCTAGCGAGCATCTGCACTGACGGGAATTCCCTGGTACGACTGGCGTCTCAGTGCCGCGAGCACGTTTATGTCGTAAGTGCCAGAGGGAAGTCGGGGCGGACCATAACAAATTGTCCGGATTGATCCGCCACCGCGCGATCATGGAGTTCGCTGTTGCGTAGCAATTCTACCGTTGCGCCCGGTGTGCCTGTCGGAAATCAAACTCGCACATACAGATGATGAAGTCCGCCGAGAAATGGCGTCGGCACAATGCGACCAACAGCATGTACTGTTCGCGGCGA
>WNFI01704114.1_pt1 | contig 24053 bp, 22 predicted proteins | sample 5400471 | NCBI WGS metagenome assembly WNFI01 (sample SAMN13153348, study PRJNA577476) | soil metagenome | isolation source: 100 cm saprolite on Douglas fir-dominated hillslope | place: USA:California | collected 2013-09-17 | reverse complement strand
GCCCCGGCGCCCCCGGCTGGTTCGCCGGCTCGATCAGGTGCCCGTACCACGCCTGGACCTACGGCCTCGACGGGACGCTCAGGTCCGCGCCGTTCCTGCCTGACCTGCGTAACCACCGTGCCGCGCTCTCCCTGCACCCGGTCGACATCGACACCTGGGGCGGCTTCGTCTTCGCCAGGCTCGAGCCTGCAGCCGGGCCTTCGCTGCACGAGACGCTCGGCGAGATTCCCGCCCGTGTCGCCGCCTACCACCTGGCCGGCCTGCGCACTGGCGCACGGCTGCGGTATCAGGTCGCGGCGAACTGGAAGGTCGTGCTCGAGAACTACAACGAGTGCTACCACTGCGGCCCGGTCCATCCTGAGCTCTGCGAGCTGGTTCCCGAGTTCGCCCGCAACGGCGGCGACGTTGACTGGGAATCCGGCGTGCCGCACCGCGACGGCGCTTACACATTTACCGCGACGGGAACGACGTCGCGCCCGCCGTTCCCTGGCTTGTCCGAGCCGGAGCGTACCCGCCATTTCGGCGAGCTCGTGCTGCCGAACCTGATGATCAGCATGTCGGCGGATCATGTGGCCGCCTTCACCGTGTGGCCTGAGTCGGCGGGACGGACGACCGTCGTCTGCGATTTCCTGTTCCACCCCGACGAGATAGCCAAGCCGGACTTCGATCCGCGCGATGCCGTGACCTTCTGGGACGTGGTGAACCGGCAGGACTGGCTGATCTGCGAGCGCGTGCAGGACGGCATGACCTCGCGCCGGTTCACGGCCGGCTACCTCGCCCCGATGGAAGAGCCGAGCGCCGACGTCGGCAGGTACGTCGCTGCCAGGCTAGGTATCGATTCGCAGCGCCGAGGAGGCGATTAGCTCGTGACACGACGCAATCCAGGTTCTCCGGCCGACAGGCCCCGGCTGGGCGTCCAGACCCAGGGGGACAGATCGCGCCAGCGGCGTGTTCGCCAGCCGGTGTCCACGCGCTGAACCGCGGTGCCGCCAGGAGCGCCCGCCCATGATCGCGGAAGACGGCGGCAGATCGTACGCTTGCTTTTACCCGATATGAGCTGTTCGTTCATTCGCTCACTAGCTCACGAGTTATCCGTTCTGATGGAGAACCTGATTGATGACAGCTGAGTTCGACGCGGTTATAGTCGGCGGCGGCCATAACGGCCTGGTAGCTGCCGCCTACCTGGCGCGCAGCGGGATGCGCACGCTGGTCTGCGAGCGACGCGACATGGTAGGCGGCGCGGCAGTCAGCGAGCATCCGTTCGGTCCCGATTACACAGTGACCTCGCTGTCCTACGTTGTCTCCCTGCTGCCCGCCGATCTCGTCAGCGACCTGCGCCTTGACCGGCACGGCTACCACGTGTACCCGCAGGGCCCGTACTTCGCGCCGCGCGCCGACGGCCGGTACCTGCGGCTGCCGGCCGATCCCGCGCAACGGCACGCCGAGATCGCGAAGTTCTCCTGCCGGGACGCTGACAATTACGACAGGTACGACGCGCGCCTGGCCAGGATCGCCGCGATACTGGGCCCGCTGCTCACCGAGATCCCGCCCAAGCTGGGGTCGCGGCGGCCTCGTGACCTGCTCGGGCAGGGCATGTTGCTGCGGCATTTGCGCAAGATCGACACCAGGATGGCCGTCGACATGACCAGGCTGCTCACCGGCAGCATCGCGGACCTGCTCGACCAGTACTTCACCAGCGATGCGCTGCGCGGGCTGCTCTCGGTCTCGGGCGTGATCGGTATGTGGGCCGGGCCGCGTTCGGCCGGCACCGGCTATGTGACCCTGCACCACCACGTCGGCGACACCGCCGGCCAGGCAGGTGCGTGGGGCTTCCCGCGCGGCGGGATGGGAGCGGTCACGACGGCGCTGGCCGGCGCGGCGCGGGACTTCGGGGCGCAGATCAGGACCGGGGCCGAGATCGCCGCGATCACTACGTCCGGTGACCGGGTGACCGGCGTGGACCTGGTCTCCGGTGCGCACGTGCCGGCATCGACCGTGGTCACCACGGTGCATCCGAGGCTCTCGTTTCTTGAGCTGATCGATCCCGCGGTGCTGCCGGCCGACTTTGTCGCCGATATCCGCGGCTGGCAGACCAGGAGCGGGACGGTGAAGGTGAACCTGGCGCTCGACGCTCTGCCGGTGTTCGCGAGTCATCCAGCCTTCGACCCGCAGGTGCACGGCGGGACCATCGTGCTGGCCGAGAGCCTCGACGAGATCGAGACGTCGTTCCAGCAGGCGGTCGCCGGGAGTCCGTCAGCGGCGCCGTTCGCCGACATCTGCATTCCGAGCGTCTTCGACGACTCGCTGGCCCCGGCCGGCCAGCACATCATGTCGATGTTCACCCAGTGGGTGCCGCACACCTACGCGGACGAGCCGCGAGAGCAGGAGCTCGAGCACTACGCCGACCGGGTGATCGCCAGGATGGATGAGGTCGCGCCAGGCTTCGCGGTATCGGTCCTGCACCGCCAGGTGATCGGCCCGCATCAGATGCAGGACGAGTACGGACTGGTCGGCGGCAACATCTTCCATGGCGAGCTGACGATGGGGCAGATGTTCCACGCCAGGCCGGCCGCCGGGTACGCGGACCTGCGCACCCCGCTCCGCGGCCTGTACCAGGCCGGCTCGTCGACGCACGGCGGCGGCGGCGTCACCGGCATCCCAGGACGCAATGTGGTCCGCCAGATTCTCGCCGACCGCCGTGCCGCGCGCTGGCGGCGCCCGCGCTAGCGCCGGCCGGCGGGACCAACCCCGGCCGAACCTCAGGCCGGGACCGGCGCCTCCTGCGGCAGCTCGCCGCCGAGGCCGTCGTCACCCGGCGGGGCCAGGGTCGCGCGCCGGAGCGCGGGGTTGATGGCCCCGAGGATGAGCGCCCCGGCGACGCAGGCCAGCCCGCCGCTGACCACGGAAGCGGTCACCGTGAAGAGCTGGGCCACGAGCCCAGCTTCGACGTTGCCGACCGAGGGCGCCGTGGTGACCTGCGCGAGGTACAAGCTCGAGACCCGGCCGCGGAGCGAATCGGGCGTGTAATGCTGCAGCAGGGCGTTGCGCAGCACTTCGGAGATCAGATCAGCCATTCCGGCCAGCGCGAGGAACACCAGCGCGATCGCCAGGCTGTCGCTCAGTCCGAAGCCTACGATTGCCGCGCCCCAGGCCAGGCCGGCCCCGATCACCACCACCCCCGGCCGCTTGAGCCGGCCGGTCCATCCGCTGGTCGCGGCGCCGAGCAGGGCACCGAATCCAGGCGCGGCGGCGAGCAGCCCGAACGTGGCCGACCCACCGTGGAAGTGCTCCGTGGCCAGCGCCGGAAACAGCGCGGACGGCATTCCGAAGATCATCGCGCTGGTATCGACGGCGAGCATGCCGCCGACCACCGCGTTGCGCCTGACGTGCCGCAGGCCCTCGGCCATCGACCGCAGCCCGGGGCGCCCGGCCCGGACCGTCGGCGGCAGCGGCCTGATGAACCACAGGGTCAAGCCGAAGATCGCGAAGCAGGCCGCATCGATCCCGTAGCACGAGGCTAGGCCTGGCCCGGCAATCAGCGCGCCGGCCAGCGCAGGGCCGCCCAGGTTGCCGAGCTGACCGCCCATGGCGTTGAGTGCGGCAGCCGCGGCGAGCTGGTCGGGCTTGACGAGCGCGGGCACCGCTGCCGTCGAGGCGGGAGACCCGATCCCGGAGAGTGCGCCCACCGCGGTCACGAGGACGTAGACGGCCCAGAGGGCCGGCCGCGCGAGCAGGCTGTTGACCATCAGCAGCGCGGCACCCGCGGCGAGCGGCGCCCGGCTGGTCAGCATTAGCATCCGCCGGTCATGCCGATCCGCGAGCATGCCGCCGGCCAGCAGCCCGGCGAACATGCCCGCGCTGCTGGCCAAGGTCAGCATGCCGACCGCGAGCGAGGACCCGGTCAGGGCGTACACCTGCCAGCTCGCCGCTGTGGTCGCGACCGCGTTGCCGGCCATCGATACGAAACGCCCGGTGAACAGCAGCCTGAAGTCGCGGCCTTCGCGAAGCGGCGTCACGTCAATGACGATCTGGCCGATCCGCATCCCGCTCCATCCGCTCTGCCGCATCCCCGCCCGGCGATTCCATGATCACGGACCATTTTCGACAATATCGTAGAAAAGTGTCCGTGATCATGGAAGGGCGGGCCTGGCCGGGGTCGGCGGCGGAGTGTGCGGCTGCGGGACTGTTCCGGCATCATGAAGGGACGGCCGCGCGGCGGCTCTGGCTGGCGCGCTTCCGGGCCGTCCCAGCCCGGTAGGGTCGTGACCAGGGAGGGAAACCATGCATCAGCCGCCGGTCCCGCACGTCGCGAGCACCGACCCGCAGATCGCCGACCTGATCCAGGCCGAGGCCAGGCGCCAGTTCGAGAAGCTGCGCATGATCGCGTCGGAGAACTACGTCTCTCTGGCGGTACTCGAGGCCAGCGGTTCGGTGCTGACCAACAAGTACTCAGAGGGGTATCCCGGCCGGCGGTATTACGAGGGCCAGCAGTTCATCGACCCGATCGAGACGATCGCGGTGCAGCGAGCCAAGGACCTGTTCGGTGTGGACCACGCCAACGTCCAGCCGTACTCTGGCTCGCCGGCGAATCTTGCGGTCTACCTCGCGTTCTGCGGCCCGGGTGACACGGTCATGGGAATGTCGCTGCCGATGGGCGGGCACCTGACCCATGGCTGGCCGGTCTCGGTGACTGGCAAGTGGTTCCGCCCCGTCCAGTACGGCGTGCGCGCTGACACCGGGCGGGTCGACCTCGACGAGGTGCGCGACCTGGCCATTAAGGAACGACCGAAGATCATCTTCTGCGGCGGAACGGCGATACCGCGGACCATCGACTTTCCGGCTTTCGCCGAGATCGCGGCGGAGTCCGGCGCCCGGCTGGTGGCCGACATCGCGCACATCGCCGGTCTCGTTGCCGGCGGCGCGCATCCGTCGCCGGTCGGGCACGCGGACGTGATCACGACGACGACGCATAAGACGCTGCGCGGTCCGCGCGGAGCCATGATCATGTCGACGGCGGAGCACGCGTCGGCGATCGACAAGGCGGTGTTTCCCGGCCTGCAGGGTGGCCCGCACGATCACACCACCGCGGCGATCGCCGTGGCGCTGAAGGAGGCGGCGGCGCCAGATTTCCAAACGTACGCGCACCAGATCGTGGCGAACTCCAAGGCGCTCGCGGCCGCGCTGACCGAGCGCGGCTACAGCCTGGTGTCCGGCGGCACCGACAATCACTTGATCCTGATCGACCTGACTCCACAGGAGATCGGCGGCAAGCCGGCGGCCAGAGCGCTCGACCGGGCCGGCATCGAGGTGAATTACAACACTGTGCCATTTGACACCCGTAAGCCCTTCGATCCCTCCGGGCTCCGGGTTGGTACCTCGTCGATCACCACGCGCGGGCTAACCGAGCAGCACATGCCGCAGGTCGCGGCCTGGATGGACGAGACAATCGGGGCCGCGACCAAGCAGGATGACGCGGTCATCGACCGGATCGCCGGCCAGGTACGCGAGCTGCTGGCCGGGTTCCCGATGCCGGGCTTCGCACCGCAGCCCTGAGAGCACTTAGCCGGGACCTTACCGAAAGCCATTTCCCTGATTGGCTCTTGCCTTTATCCAGGATCGAATATAGTTTCGAACTAAGCGCAGCTGCCTGTCTTCCCCGGGGTAGCCGACGGAGCGAGGAGTCCGCGAGGTCGCCTGAGACGCACGGCCTATACCGGCCACGGTGACCGGCCTTCGGACTCGTGCTCGCCCGGGACCGCTGGGAAGCGCAGGCAGGTGAGCAGGTGAGCGGGGTCCGATCGGAGCCGGTTGAGGTATGGCTGATTGACGGGCGGCCAGCCAGATTCGTATGGCGGGAGCGGCTGTACACGGTCCTGTCCATTCTGGAGCGCCCCCCGGCCGAGCCGGAGCCGCATCCGGCTGGCGGCCACGAGCGCGAACGTGACCACGATGAGGCGCCCGCGGCCTGGCGGTGCTGGAAGGTCACGGCATCGGCCGGGCGGAACGTGCCGGCGAACGTCTACCGGCTGTGCCACGACGCTGGCTCCGAGAGGTGGCTCCTCACCAGGGATGGCCGGTAGCGGACGGGCCCGGGCCCGTCCGCTACCAGGCCGAAATAGACGCTTCTCATTCGCGGTTGGGTCTTGCCGTAGCGCGCGGGAGTTGCGTGGAACGCGGGCGACATGACACTTACGGAAGGACTGCCATGGCTGAGGACTGGAATTCGGGGATCATCGCAGAATTCCGGGCGAACGACGGCAAGGTCGGGGGCCCGTTCAAAGGCGCGCCGCTGCTGCTCCTGCACACGACGGGAGCGCGTACCGGCCAGGAGCGAGTGAACCCGGTGATGTACCGCACCAACGGCGGCCGGCTCGTGGTCTTTGCCACCAAGGCAGGCGCCGACACCAATCCAGACTGGTTCCATAACCTCCGCCCGCAAACGCGCGCGACCGTCGAGGTCGGAACCGAGACCCGGGATGTCGTCGCCCGGGTCGCTGAGGGCGCGGAGCGGCACCGACTCTGGGAAGCGCAGAAGCAGGACTGGCCAGGCTTCGCCGACTACGAGCGCCGGACCGAGCGCCAGATCCCGGTGATCATCCTCGAGCCGGTCTCCTAGCCAGCCCCCGGGGACCGGCGTCGACCGGCGGGTGGGCCCGCTGCAGCGGGCAGCGCCCACCTGCTCAGGAGAGCTTCGTCACAGCCCGATGAGGCTCGACGCCCTGCGCCAGTCGATTGTCGGGATCATCGCCTCGCGCCTGACCCGGTGCGCGAAGCGCTTGCTGATCTCGAATAGGGACTCGATCAAGGTGTCCGAGAGCAGGTGCGGTTCCAGGCCGAGTTCGACCATGCCGGAGTGCACCACGTTGTAGTGGTGGCCCTCCTCTTCGACCCGCGGGTTCGCGAGGTGCTCGATCGTCACCTTCTCCGGGCTTACTCGCGCGATAGTCTCGGCCATCTGGGCGATCGACAGCGACTGAGTCATCTGGTTGAAGACCCGGAAGTCGCCCCGGTCGGCCGGGTTCTCGCAGGCGAGCTGCAGGCAGCGGACGGTGTCCCTGATCTCGATGATGCCGCGAACCTGGCTGCCGTTGCCGTAGACCATCAGCGGCTCGCCGAGGACGGACTGGATCACGAACCTGTTGAGCACCGTGCCGAACACCGCGTCGTAGTCGTACCTGGTGGCCAGGCGGTCGTCCCTGGCCGTCTCGGGAGTCTGCTGCCCGTACACGACTCCCTGGTTGAGGTCGGTTGCCCTGATTCCCCAGATCCGGCACGCGAACTCGATGTTGTGGCTGTCGTGCACCTTCGACAGGTGGTAGTACGAGCCCGGGCGCTTGGGGTAGAGCACGCGGTCCTTGCGCCCCTTGTGCTCGATCTCGATCCAGCCTTCCTCGATATCGATGTTCGGCGTGCCATAGGCTCCCATGGTCCCGAGCTTGACCAGGTGAATCTCCGGATCGATCTCGGCGATCGCGTACAGCACGTTCATCGTGCCCACGACGTTGTTCACCTGGGTGTAGACGGCGTGCTTGCGATCGACCATCGAGTACGGCGCGGCCCGCTGCTCGGCGAAGTGCACGATCGTGTCCGGCCGGAAGTCGCGCACGACGTGGTAGGTGAAGTCCGCGTCGGTGAGGTCGCCGATGTAACAGCCGATCTCCTTGCCGGTCAGCTCGTGCCAGACGCGGATCCTTGTCTGCAGCGTCTCGATGGGCACGAGGCTGTCGACGCCCATCTCGAAGTCGTAGCCGCGGCGGGCGAAGTTGTCGAGCACCCCCACGTGGTGCCCGACCTCAGACAGGTGCAGCGCGGTCGGCCAGCCGAGATAGCCGTCGCCGCCGAGAACCAAGATCTTCATTGTTACTCCTGCTGGTGCTGGCTGCGGCGCAGACCCGGAGTGCGGTCGTCCGGCGGCTGCGGGGCCAGCGAGCTTCTTGCATCAACCATCGCACACGGGGTAATACCTAGTGCCAGGCAACTAGTATTGATGGGCGGCCGCCGCGAGGTCAGCGCGCCCTCTTTGGGTACGTTCTCGCTTCCGGCCTGTCCGGTTCCCGTACTGTAGACGTGTCCGTTGACCAGCATGCCTTCGCGCAGCAAGGACATCAATGCCAAACCTCGTCGACAAGCTGCCTGCCGCGCTCGCCAGCCGGCTCAAGGGTAGCCTCGTCCGGCAGTTCACCAGGTTCGCGCTGGTCGCGATCGTCTCGCTGGGGGTCAGCGAGCTGACCCTCAGCTTCGCGTACCTGGCCGGGGCCACCGGGGGAGTGGCCGGGCTGTGCGGCTGGCTGGTCGGTGCGGGAACGAGCTACCTGCTCAGCCGGTGGGCCTGGCGGCGCAAGGGCATGCCGCATCTGCTGAAGGAAACCCTGCCGTTCTGGGCCATCTCGTTGGGCACCGCCGCGGTTCTGACGCTGACGTCGCATTTCGCCGCCAGCTACGCAAAGCACCATGGCATGCCTAAGCGCGAGGCGGTCGTCGTGGTCGCTCTTGCCTACCTTGTCGCTAACTTCGTCACCTTCGTGACCAGGTTCTTGATCTTCCATTACGTGCTCTTCGCCGAGCGCGGCCCAAAAGCAGGCATGCCCGAGTCGGGCACCGTGGCCGGTATCGAAGGCGAGTCCCTGACGCCGATCGGGGCCATGGTCCCCGGCTCGGACGACAACGACGAGCGGCGCTAGCTGCCGACGAGCGGCGCTAGCTGCCTGAGCGGTTCCTGCGGCGTTCGCGCCACCAGGTGCCGCCGATGACCCGGGCGAAGTACAGGCCGTAGAGCGCGTTGTGGCCCTTCTTGCTGTGCCCGACCTTGCGCTTGTGGATCGTTGCCGGGCGCTCGGTCACCCGGTAGCCGTGCGCGAGGACCCCGATCAGCAGCTCGGCTGCCTGGTATTGCGGCTGCTCTAGCCGGACCGCCCCGGTCACCTCGGCCCGCATCGCGCGGAGCCCGAAAGACGGGTCGGTAATCCGCTGGCCGGTCAGCACGCTGATCGTGAGGGCGAACACCCGCACGCCGAGCTTGCGGACCGGGTCCTTGGTTTCCTCGCTGCCCTGGGTCCGCGAGCCGGAGACGAAGTCGGCCTCGCCAGCCAGGATCGGCGCGAGCAGGTTACCGATCTCGGCCGGGTTGTACTGGCCGTCAGCGTCGGTCGTGACGATGTACTGTGCGCCGCCCTGGCGCGCCAGCCGGTAGCCGAGCCGCAGCGCCGCGCCCTGGCCCCGGTTGACCGGCACATCGCAGACCAGTGCTCCCGCCGCGTCGGCCTCCTTGGCCGTTGCGTCAGCTGACCCGTCCGACACCACGATCCTGGCTGTCTCGAGCCCGGAGATGACCGGCGGCAATGCCTCGAGGACGGGCCCGATCGCGCCTTCCTCGTTGTAGGCGGCGATCACGATGGCCAGCGGCGGCAGCGCCGTCGCGCGGGCGCCGTACTGGCTCCAGAACGCCGCGATCGCGGCGGCGTCGACGGCTTCATGGCCGATAACCTCGCTGCCGGCGGCGCGGCTCTGACGGGATGTCACCTGGCTGTCTCCGAGAATTCTGGCCACACAGTGGCGATGCCTGCCTTGAGGTCGAAACGGGGCGCGCACCCGAGGGATCTCACGGCCGAGATATCGATGATGACGGCCGGCACCTCCCCGGGTCTGGGCGGGACGTGTTCGGTCGGCAGCTCCGCGCCTGTGACGGACCGAGCGGCCTCCACCATATCGTTGACGGTCAATGACTCGCCCGGTCCCGGGATGAGCGGGCCGGCCACAACGGCCCGCCAGGGAGCGAGGATGGGGGCGACGACGTCGTCGACGTGGACCAGATCACGCCTCTGGGTGCCGTCGCCGCCGCCGGTTACGAGCACCAGCGACGTCCCGTCCGCCATGAACGCTCCTCGCGTGAGCCCGTGCACTGTACCGATGACGATGTCTGCGTGACCGACGGCTTGCCGGGCAGCCGCGGAGAGGCCAGGCTAGCGTATCGCCGGCCCCGGTCCGCCGGCCTCGATTGGGCTGGCAGACGAGCCGCACGCGGCCATCCGTGCCGTCGCCATTTCCCGCGGACCCGGTTCCCTGGCGCGTCAGATCCTCGGCAGATGCCGCGCGGCATTCCCGGCTGTGCCATGCTGAGTCAACGCACAGTGTCCGATCGTGTACGGCACGCGATCTGACGGTCTGGTCAGCGGCGAGCTCAGGGGTTCCGGGCGCAGGCGGCCCGGCGGCCGGCGTCGGCCAGCACGCAAAACGGATGCGAGGGGACCGTGACCTGGCAGGGTGGGCTGTCCGGGCTATCCGGTAGCGACGAGGCGAACGCGGACGGCTTGGCCGCCGAGGAACTGCAGGTCCTGCGATCGCGGGTTGACCTTGCCGCGCTCCCTCCTCTCACCCGGGCGGTGACCGAGCGGATTATCGGCAGCAGCGCTGAGCTCTGTTATGCAAATGATCTTGTCTGCTCCGAACCCTGGCTTGAGGCGGCGGTCGGCGCGCTAGCTGGCGGAGCTCCGGTGGTGGCCGACGGGCCTATGGTTGCGGTCGGCATCCCGGGCGAGGTGACGATCTGCAAGGCCGGCGAGTCCCTGACCGAGCGCCTGGCGCGGACGGCCGGAATTGCCAGGGCCGCGGCCGCGGTTCGGCTGGCCTTCGGCGAGGCAGGGCCCGGCGCGGTCTGGGTGGTGGGCAGCGAGCCTGTGGCGATCTACGAGATCTTGTCAAGGAAGACCGAGCCCGCTCTGGTGATCGGGTTGCCGGCCGGCTTCGTCGCAGCCGTCGCTGCGAAGAAGTTGCTCATCCAGAGCGGCCTCCCGGTCGTGACGAACGTCTGCGAGAAGGGCGGCCCGGCGGTCGCCGTCGCCGCGTGCCACGCGCTGCTTGCCGCTGCCCGGCCGCCTAGCCAGCAGCCCGCCGGGTCATCCGTGGCTCGTTTTGCTCATTCTCGGCGGTAACCTGCGTCTGCGGCGCACAATTAACGTCATGGCGCGTTGTTTCGCCGCAGTGGCGCATCTGCCATGTCATCGTCCGACAAGCCGGTGACCTGGTTGGATGGGTGCTTCGACCTGCAGGTTTGACGCGGAGGCCCGGCGGCATGAAAGAGGGACAGGGAGCGGCTCCCGTATCGGTGCCCTGGGACAGCACCGACGTGGCCGCGCGCGGTCCTGCGCGGCCGCGGGCCCCTGAGCACGATGCCGAGCCACACGTTCGCGTCGACGCGCGCAAGCTGGAGTCAGCGCTGCTCGAACTCCGCGACGCGGTCGGCAGGACGCAGCTGCTCCTTGACTTCCCCGGCATCGAGGCGGCCAGGGCGGAGCGACAGCAGGTGATCAGTCAGGTTGACGATTACCTGCTCCCGCGCCTCAGGCAGTCCGGCGCGCCCATCCTGATCGCCATGGTGGGCTCGACCGGGGCTGGCAAGTCCACGCTGCTGAACAGCATCGTCGGCGGCCAGGTGAGCGCGACGGGCATCCGCAGGCCCACCACGAACAGCCCGGTTCTCGCGTGTCACCCCGACGATGTCGGCTGGTTTGCCGAGAACGTGTTCCTGCCCACGCTGCCCAGAGTCCGCCAGCAGGGCCTGGCAATGCCCGGCCGCGACGGCTTGCTCGTGCTCGCGACGAGCCCCGGGATGCCGCACGGGATCGCCCTGCTTGACACTCCTGACATCGACTCGGTGGTCGCGGCGCACCGGCAGTTCGCTCGTCAGTTTCTCGACGCCTCTGACCTGTGGCTGTTCGTGACCACCGCGCGCAGGTACGCGGATGCGGTTGTCTGGGACCTCCTCAAGGACGCACGGGACCGGGGGGCGTCGCTCGGCGTCGTCCTGTCCAGAGTGCCGCCGGGTGCCAGCCAGCAGCTCACCGCCCATTTCGGCGCGATGCTCGAGGCAAACGGACTCGGCGACGTCCAGCGGTTCGTCATTCCCGAGACGGTGGTGACGGACGCGCAGCTTCCGCCCGAGGTAGCCGCCCCGGTCCGGGCCTGGCTGGAGGACACTTCACGCCGCGACGACCGGCGGATCGCGATCCTGACCCAGACGATGTCGGGGGTGCTTGACTCCTTCGAGGCCAGGCTTCCGGCTCTGGCGGCCCAGGCGCAGACGCAGATCGCGCTCAGGGCCGAGCTTCGCTCCGCCGCCGACGCGGCCTACGTGGCGGCGCTCGCTGAGCACGATGAGGCGATCAGGAGCGGGTCGCTGCTGAGAGGCGAGGTCATCGCCCGCTGGCAGGACTTCGCCGGCACCGGCGATCTGATGCGCACGCTGGAGATCCGCAAACCCAAGCGCGCGACGCAGCGCTCGAAGCGGCACGGGTCGATCACGGGCCGGGCGCAGGCACTGAAGTCCGCACTGCGGATGAGCCTGGAGGCGCTGACGACCTCGCTGGCCGACCGGGCGGCCGAGGATGCCTTGGAGCGCTGGCAAGCCAGTCCGGCCGGGGCCGGCCTGCTTGCCGAGGCCCGGCAGGCGCAGCAGCTGCCGCTAGGTTCTGATCTGTCCTACGCCGCGCTGCGCAAGTGGGAGGGCGAACTGCAATGGGGCTTTCCCGGCGTCGCCTCCGAGCTCGCCGCACGTCTGCCGCTGGGCGGTGTCGATGCGCTGGCCCGCTCCTCGGCTGACCTGCCGCGCCGGGTCTCGCAGACGGTATCGGCCTGGCAGGATCATCTGCTTCATCTGGTTCAGACCGAGAAGATCACCAGGCGGTCAATCGCGCGTATCGCCTCGTTTGATCCTGAGTCCCTCGCCCTGGTCCTGACCATCGGCGTTCTTGGCTATGGTGCAAGTGATGTCGTTGTGAGCGAGGGCGCGAGCGCGGCCCCGCAGCGGTTGCTTACCTCGCTGTTCGGGGCCGGGCTGCTGCGCGATATCGGCGGCCAGGCCCGCCAGGACCTGCATGAAAGGATTGACCTGCTGTACTCGGAGGAGGCTCTCAGGTTCACGGCGCTGATCGATGCCGTCGGAGTTCCCGACGAGTCCGCGCCGACCGACCTGTACCAGGCCAGTTACGCGCTGGAGTCCGCGCGATGAGCCCGCGACGCCAGGCAACGGCCGACCGGGCCCGCCCGGAGGTTGATCCGGCGGATCCCGAGGCCGTCGCGGCTCGCACGGCCGATGAAGCGCCGGAGCTGGTCGCCGCGCCGGCTGGCCAGACCGCGGCCACGCGCACGGCGGCACCCGTAACGCCGGACGGGGGAGGGGGAGCCAGCGGCGGCGATACCGGCGCGGCAAGGCCCGCCTGGAAGAGGCTGCCCATCCGGGTCCCAGCCAGCGAGCTCCGCGCTCAGCGAGGTCCGCAGCGCGGGCCGCAGCCCCGGGACCGGTCCGGCGCGGACCTGCCGGTCAGGAAGCCGGAGCCGCCGCCGCAGGAGTCGGTATCCGGTCTCTCGGCGCGGCTGATGGCCTTGGCGAGAATGATCCAGATCGGGTCGGCCCGGACCGGCAGGGACGGGTTCGGCGAGAAGCTGCTGACCGATGCAGAAGAAGTTCTTGCCCGGGCTGGCGAGCGGATGCGGCTCTCGTCGAGCCACACCGTGGTGGTCCTGGCCGGTGGCACGGGCAGCGGGAAGTCCTCGCTGTTCAACCAGATCTCGGGCGCGGACTTCTCCACGGTGGGCGTGACCAGGCCGGTGACCAGGGACGCCCACGCCTGCATCTGGGGTGACGGGGGCTCGGCCGCGATCCTTGAGTGGCTAGCCGTGCTGCCCAGATACCGGTATTCGCGTGCGAGCGCGCTCGACCGCGGTGAGGACGACCTCGCCGGGCTGGTCCTCGTTGACCTGCCCGACCACGACTCGGTCATGAATCAGGCCGGTGACTCGGTGGACCGGCTGGTCAGCATGGCCGACGTCATGGTCTGGGTACTTGACCCGCAGAAGTACGCCGATGCTGCCGTGCACCAGCGGTTCCTCGTCCCGATGGCTGGCCACTCGACGGTGGTTGCCATCGTGCTGAACCAGTCCGACCTGCTAGATCCGGCACTGGTAGATGAATGCGTCGCCGACCTGCGCAGGCTGCTGGACTCTGAGAACCTGCACGACGTGCCGATCCTAGCGACGTCGGCCGTAAGCGGCGCCGGCCTGGAAGACCTGCGCAACCTCCTCGCCGACGGCGTTACCGCCCGCCGCGCCGCCGCAGCAAGGATCTCCGCCGATGTCGACGGTGTGGTCTCGCGGTTCGAGCCCCTGGCGGGCGACGTGGATGCGCCCGCTGGCAGCGTTCCATTGACCAGCAAGTCGCGCCTGGCTGACCGGTTCGACGCGGCCGCCGGGATAGCAGCGGTTGCCGACGCGCTGCGCAGCGCGAGGGAGCTCCGGGCGGCTGATTTCGTCGGCTGGCCGGTCGCGTGGTTCGCCCGGCGCCTGAGCGGCCGCGATCCGATCCGCAAGGTCCGGCTCGGCATGTTGTGGAACGACCTTCGAGCCGTGACGACTGGTCCGGCCGGAGCTCAGCAGGCTGAAATTGACAACGCGCTCACCGACCTCGGCAACGAGCTGGCAGAACCGTTGTCCAAGCCGTGGTCGCAAACGGTTAGGGCGTCCGTCAGGTCCCGCGCTGACGAGGTCCCCGCGGCACTCGGCACGGCGATCGGGGAGGTCCTTCCCGATGAGGACAGCCTCGTCTGGTGGTGGCGCCTTGCGGGCGTGTGGCAGGGGCTCCTGCTGGGCGCCGCGGCGGTCGCGGTCGCCTGGATTGCGCTGATCGTCGCGTTCGGGGTCTTCCATGCGGCGGCAGGTGCTCCCGCCCTGCTCAGCCGGACCAGCGCGCTGCCGTGGATTGTCGCGCTGGCGCTCGTGGCACTCGTCCTCGGCGCGGTGACGTCGTCGGCCTGCGCACGGCTGGTGGTTTCGGGCGCAGAGCGCGAGAAGGCGCAAGTCACCTCGGCTATGCAGGAGCGAATCGTCGGCGTCGCGGCGGAGATGGTGATCGGGCCGGCCGAGCAGGAGCTTTCGGAGCTCGAGCGGTTTCGCGAGGAGACCAGGATCGCGGCGCGCGGGTCATTATCCCAGGACGCGTTCACCTTGCGCCCGGCTCGTCCACAGACACGGGGTACCTCGGGGTCCGCATCCACAGCCAGAGCGTGACCCTCCCGCCGCAGCCGCCATTAGCGCGATCTTAGGCGGCAGCAACGATGCCGGCGGCCAGCGCCGGCGCGGCAGTCCCTGCGCGAGAGGCGCGCCGCTGCCGAACAGCCCTGGAGGATCCCATGCTGAACGAGGCGCAGATCAGCCTGACCGGTTATGTGGCTACTCAGCCGCTGTCGAAGACACTAAAGAATGGAGTCACGACCGTCTCGATGCGGGTCGCCTGGACGCCGCGCAGGCAGGACAGGATCACGGGGGAATGGGTGGATGGCCAGACGTCCTACGTGACGGTGAACTGCTGGCGCCGCCTCGCCACTAACGTGGCCATCTGCGTGCGCAAAGGCGACCCCGTCGCGATCCAGGGCCGCATTTCGGTGCGGCCGTTCGAAGACAAGGAAGGCAGGCAGAGGATCGCGGTCGAGATCGAGGCAAACTCGGTCGCGCATGACCTGAACCAGGGCGTTTCCCAGTTCAACCGGATCAGGCCGCAGACCGGGATGACCGCTTCGGAGTTCGCGGCATTCCGCGATGCGGCGGGCGAGGGCAATGCCAGCGCTCCGGGTGCTGCCGGCGGCAACGGCAGTGGCGTCGGCGGCAACGGCGGTGGCGCTTACGGCAACGGCAGTGGCGCCGACGGAAACGGCAATGGTGCAGCGGCAGATTCGGCCGCGCTGGCCGCAGTCGGCACCTGGGCCGACGGTGAGAACGGAATCCCGATGCCCGATGAGCCTGGGTTCTTCGACGGCTCAGCTGCGGGCGAGGACTCTGGCACCAGTGCGGATACGGAGCAGGAGCCCGAAGCGCTGGCGTCCTGACGCTCGGCGGTGGCTCGGGCGCCAGCGGTCGCGCCTGACGGGCGGTCAGGTCCGGTGGTACCTGCCGTCGTGCGAAGTGCGCGCCCGCTGCGCCTACCCTTGATGACATGCCCGAGTTCATCTATCAGATGCAGGCAGTGCGCAAGGCGCACGGCGACAAAGTCATCCTCGATAACGTCACGCTCGCCTTCCTGCCCGGAGCCAAGATCGGCGTTCTGGGGCCGAACGGCACCGGCAAGTCGACGCTGCTGCGGATGATGGCGGGCGTCGAGCAGCCGTCTAACGGCGACGCTCGGCTCATGCCGGGTTTTTCGGTCGGAATCCTCGATCAGGAGCCGCGGCTGGACGAGACGAAGACGGTGCTCGGGAACGTCGAGGAAGGCGTCGCGGAGACCAAGGCGCTGCTTGACAGGTACAACGAGATCGCCGAGCAGATGGCGACCGACTACTCCGACGAACTGCTCCAGGAGATGGGCAAGCTCCAAGAGCAGCTTGACCACCGGAACGCCTGGGACCTGGAGAGCCAGCTTGAGCAGGCGATGGACGCATTGCGCTGCCCGCCTCCCGACGCCGACGTCAGCGTGCTGTCCGGCGGCGAGAAGCGCCGGGTGGCGCTGTGCAAACTGCTCTTGTCTCAGCCGGACCTGCTGCTGCTCGACGAGCCGACGAACCACCTCGACGCCGAGAGCGTGCAGTGGCTCGAGCAGCATCTGGAGAAGTACCCGGGCACCGTCGTTGCGGTGACGCACGACAGGTACTTCCTGGAGAACGTGGCCGGCTGGATCCTCGAACTCGACCGCGGCCACGCCTACCCCTATGAAGGCAATTACTCGACGTATCTGGAGACCAAGGCGGCGCGGATCAAGGTCGAAGGCCAGAAGGACGCGAAGCGGCGCAGGCGGCTCGAGGAAGAGCTTGAATGGGTGCGGTCGAGCCCGCGAGCCCGCCAGGCCAAGAGCAGGGCCAGGCTCCAGCGGTATGAGGAGATGGCAACCGAGGCTGACCAGAATAAGAAGCTGGACTTCGAGGAGATCCAGATCCCGCCGGGCCCGCGCCTCGGCAGCCAGGTCGTCGAGGTCGACGCGCTGTCCAAGGGATTCGGCGACCGGATGCTGATCGACGACCTCAGCTTCTCGCTGCCGCCGAACGGCATCGTCGGCATCATCGGCCCCAACGGCGTCGGCAAGACGACGCTGTTCAAGATGATCTTGGGCGAGGAACCGCCGGACAGGGGCGCGATCAAGATCGGAGACACCGTCCGCATCGCGTATGTCGACCAGGACAGGGCCAGGATCGACCCGGACAAGAACGTCTGGGAGGTGATCTCCGACGGCGAGTCCTACATCAGGGCCGGCAAGTCGGAGATCCCCAGCCGCGCTTATGTGGCGGCGTTCGGGTTCAAGGGCGGTGACCAGCAGAAGCTGGCCGGCGTCATGTCCGGAGGCGAGCGGAACAGGGTGAATCTGGCGCTCACCCTCAAGCAGGGCGGCAACTTGTTGCTGCTCGACGAGCCGACGAACGACCTAGACGTCGAGACGCTCTCGTCGCTGGAGAACGCGCTGCTCGAGTTCCCGGGCTGCGCGGTGATCACCAGCCACGACCGCTGGTTCCTTGACCGCATCGCCACCCACATCCTGGCCTGGGAGGGCGGTTCGAGCTGGTTCTGGTTCGAGGGCAACTTCGAGGCGTACGAGAAGAACAAGATCGACCGGCTGGGCGCCGAGGCAGCGCGGCCGCACCGCGTCACCTACCGCAAGCTAACTCGCGGCTGACCATCAGCCGCCTCGTGGCCGCGAGGGCTGTTGGGTGGCCTCGCTGAGCTTGCGCAGCGCGGGCGCCAGTTCCCGATCGGCCCGAGGCGATCTGTGGCATATGCTCATCCATCGACCGGATCGAATCCGTCGCCACCGGACCCAGGGGCAGCCGCCAGATGACCGCACAGCCGCGCGAACGAGCAAGTGATGAGCAGGCAGCGTCCAGCCAGCCGCCACCAAGCGCGCGCCGCCTCCCCGACCGGGCTCAGGTCATCGTCGTGGGCGGCGGGATCATCGGAACGTCGGTCGCCTATCACCTGGCTCGGATGGGGATGAAGGATGTCCTGCTGCTTGAGCGCGACCGGCTCACCTCAGGTACGACCTGGCACGCAGCCGGGCTGATGGCGACCTTCGGGTCAACCTCGCAGACATCGACCGAGCTGCGCCAGTACACCTGGGACCTGTACTCCAGGCTTGAGGCCGAGACCGGCCTGGCCACCGGGCTGAAGCAATGCGGACTCATCGAGCTGGCCATCGAACCGGGCCGCCTCGAGGAGTACCGGCGGGTGGCGGCGTTCAACCGGCACCTGGGCGTCGAGGTGCACGAGATCACGCCGCGTGAGGTCGCTGAGCTGTGGCCGCTGGCCAGGACCGACGATGTGCTGGCCGGCTTCTATATCCCGGACGACGGCCGGGTGAACCCGGTCGACGTCACCATGTCGCTGGCCAGGGGCGCGCGGATGGGGGGCGTCACGATCATCGAGGGCGTCCCGGTGACCGGGTTCCTGCGTGACCACGGCACCGTGACCGGGGCGCGGACCGACCAGGGCGACGTTGAGGCCGAGTACGTGGTCAACTGCGCGGGCATGTGGGCGCGCCAGCTCGGCGAGCTCGCCGGGGTGTCCATCCCGCTGCAGGCAGCCGAGCATTACTACCTGCTGACCGAGCCGATCGAGGGAGTCGACGGCTCCTGGCCTGTGCTCGAAGACCCGGCCTCCTACGGTTACTACCGCGAGGAGGGCGGCGGCTTGATGCTCGGCCTGTTCGAGCCGGTCTGCGCGCCTTGGCGGGTCGACGGCATCCCGCCCGACTTCTCCTTCAGTGAGCTGCCGCCGGACTGGGACCGGATGGGCCCCTATCTGGAAAACGCCATGGCGAGGGTCCCGATCACCGAGCAGATCGGGATCAGGAAGTTCTTTTGCGGCCCGGAGAGCTTCACCCCCGACCTGCTGCCCATCATCGGCGAGGCGCCGGAGCTCAGGAACTACTTCGTCGCCGCGGGCCTGAACTCCATCGGCATCCTGACCGGCGGCGGAATCGGCCGGACCATCGCGCAGTGGATCATCGACGGCAGCCCGGACATCGACGTCACGGCGATGAACATCGACCGGCTCCATCCCTACCAGGCCAACCCGGAATACCGGGCCACCAGGACCGTCGAGTCACTCGGCCTGGTCTATGCGACGCACTATCCGCACCGGCCGACCAGGACCGCGCGGGGCGCGCGACTGTCGCCACTCCATGACCGGCTGGCGGCCCGGCGGGCCTGCTTCAGGGATGTCAGCGGCTGGGAAGGCGCCGACTGGTACGCACCAGCGGGCGTAGAGCCGGTGGGCGGCGAGCTCACCTGGGGACGGCCGCACTGGTTCGGCTACGCAGCCGAGCCGGGCCGGATCACCTATACGCAATGGCTGAATGACCGGGGCAGGCTGGAGGCCGACCTGACCGTCACGATGCTGGATGACGACCAGTTCTTCGTCGTGGCCTCAGACACCGCACACCGCCACGCACTGACCTGGATGCGCCGCCACTTCGGCGAAGCGCACGCCAGCGCGGCGGACGTGACCTCGGGATACGCGCAGCTCAACGTCCAGGGGCCGCTGTCGCGCGACCTCATGGCCGCCGTCACCAGCGCGGACATGTCGAACGACGCCTTCGGCTTCCGGACGGCCCGGTACATCGACATCGGGTTCGCGCGTGCGCTGTGCATCAGGATCACCTATCTCGGCGAGCTTGGCTACGAACTGCACATCCCCGCCGAACAGGCCGCGGCCGTGTATGACCGGCTGATTGCCGCCGGCGAGCCGCTGGGCCTGCGGCACGCGGGCCTGAAGGCGCTCGCCAGCCTGCGGATGGAAAAGGCCTACCGGGACTACGGGCACGACATCGACAACACCGACTCGGTGCTCGAGGCCGGGCTCGGTTTCGCCACGGCCATGGACAAGCCAGGCGGATTCGTCGGCCGGGAGGCGGTGCTCGCGCAGAAGGCCGCTGGTCCGCTGTCGGCGGCGCCGTCGGCCTGGCGATGATTGATGCGGATGAGCCGATCAACCAGCAATACCTGGACTCCGGTGAATGGACGGTCAGCATCGGCGATGCGGCATACCCCGCGCGGGTGTCGCTCCGGCCGATGTATGACCCGTCAAGCAAACGAGTGCACATGTAAAGGAGGGCTGATGGCCGATCTCGCGGATTTCGAGGCGCTCGTGGCGTCCGATCATGGCCTGGTCGTGATGACGGTGCTCGGCCCGGACGGGCGGATGCGCCCGTCCGTGGTCAACGCCGGCGTGATCGATCACCCGATCACGGGGAACAGGGTGGTCGCGGTCGTCATCCAGGGCATGGCCCGCAAGCTGGCTCACCTGCGCGCGAGGCCGCGAGCTTCGGTGGTACTGCGGGCAGGATGGCAGTGGGCCGCCGTCGAAGGACCCGTCCAGATCGCCGGCCCGGACGATCCGGTGGACGGCATCGGGCCGGAGCGGCTCAGGCTGCTGCTGCGCGAGATCTTCACCGCGGGAGGGGGAACGCATGAGGACTTCGAGGAGTATGACCGGGTCATGGCCGCCGAGCGCCGTGCCGCCGTGCTTATCACGCCGGAGCGGGTCTTCGGCTAGCTCGCCTCGGGCGGCCTCTCCGCCCGCTCGGGCGGCCTCTCCGCCCGCTCAGGCGGGGGAGAGTCCGAGGTCGCGCCGGCTACCACCGGGTGCGCCATCGGCCAGGTCCGGCGGCTCCGGGGGACCGTCCTCGGGCGCCCGGTTCACCAGGCTGTGCGCGGCCATCACCAGGTAGCGCCACAGTTCCTCGTCATGGGCCGGGTCGAGGGCGAGCTCATCGAGCGCGGTCCGCATGTGCCGCAGCCACGCGTCGCGCTCGGCGTCGCCGATCGAGAAGCGCGCGTGCCGCATCCGCAGCCGCGGGTGGCCGCGCCGCTCGCTGTAAGTACCTGGCCCGCCCCAGTACTGGATCAGGAACAGCCGGAGATGCTCGGCCGCGTGGGCCAGGTCCCTGCTCGGGTAAACCGGCCGCAGCAGCGGGTCGGACTCGACCTGGGCATAGAACCTGCTGACCAGGCGGGTGAAGGTTTCCTCGCCGCCGACGGCTTCGTAGAAGCTCAGCTCGGGCTCGGCGGCCTCGCTCCGCGTAGTGCTCTCCATGACGGACTCCAGGGTACTGTCGACCGCAGGCTGCGCGGTCACGGTCAGCGGGTCGCGGTGTCATCTGGAGTTCACGGTGCGTTCGCGACCTTGAACGCCACTTGGCGGCAATTTGGTGTTGGCGGTTCGGCCGTCGTGCGGTCACACTAGTCACGGGTGCACCGGCAGCCAGCCGGCGGCCCAGTCTGGGAGGTGGCATTGCGCAGGGTATTGCTGCTCAACATAACGTATGAGCCGCTGACCACCGTCGGCCTGCACCGCGCGGTCGGTCTCGTCCTAGGCGAGAAGGCAGAGATCGTGCACAACGAGATCTCCGGGCTCGTGTTGCACTCTGCCTCGCTCAAGCTGGCGGTTCCGTCGGTCATCAGGCTCCGCCGGTACGTCAGGATCCCGCACCGCAACCGCGTCCCGCTGACCAGGGCCGCGCTGATGCGCAGGGACAACTACCTGTGTGGCTACTGCGGATCTGCCGCTGACACTATCGACCACGTCGTACCCCGCAGCCGGGGTGGCGCTCACATTTGGGAGAACTGCATCGCGTCTTGCACGCGGTGCAATCATCGCAAAGCGGACCGGCTGATCGAGGAACTGGGTTGGAAGCTGCGCTGGGATCCGCACGCGCCGCGAGGGATGCACTGGCGGCTGATCGGCGCCGCGCGCGACGGCGACCCGCAATGGGCTACCTACTTGGCGGCGACCACGGCGGCCTGATCGGCTGTCGGCCCAGCGGCCACGCCGAAATCGCGGAACTCGCGGATCGCCGCTGCCAGTAGCACCGCCAGAACGAGCACCGTGCCCGCTGCCGGAAAGAAGGGCGCCGGTCCGATGTGGCGCACGATGACGCCGGACAGGGCTGCCGATGCGGGGAACGCCCCGAAGCTGGCCAGCATCACCAAGCTCATCACCCTGCCGAGCAGATACGCTGGCGCCCACTGCTGCAGCAGCGTCAGGATGACGACATTGCCAAAGTAGCCGGCCGCTCCGAAGACCAGGGCCGCCGCCGCTGCTCCCGGCAAGCCGCCGAGGAACGGCACGAAGGACACCGCGATCCCGCCGATCACGAATGCTCCGCACGCAGCCATAGCGGGCCGCCGCAGTCCGCTGAGCTTCGCTGCCGTCAGCGTGCCGCCGAGCGACCCGACAGCGAAGCAGGCGATCAGAGCGCCGTAACCGGCCGGCCCGAACTTGGCGTGCGCGAGTGCGGGTAGCGCGACCTCGAACGCCCCGGCGATGACGAAGTTCGCGAGGACGCAGATGAGGACGATCGCCTGCAGCACCCTAGCGCGCAGGAAGAACCGCCAGATGCTGGTCTCCTCCAGGCGCGCGGCGGCGCCGGCAACGGCGGCAGGCTCGTCGGCGCCTACCGCTCCTGGCGCGGATTGGGGTGCCGGAGAGTCCGCGGCAGGTACCTGCTTACCGCGCATAAGGGCCAGCGAGGCCGCCGAGATGGCGAACGAGGCGGCGTCGACGGCGAAGGCCGGGGTCGAGTTGGTCGTGGCGACGAGGATGCCGCCGACGACCGGCCCGACCAGGCTCCCGACCTGGATCATCGCGGCGGACAGGCCGTTTCCTGCCTGCAACTGCTCAGCGGGCAGCAGGGACGGCATGATCGCGGCCGAGGCCGGCAGGAACAGGCCTTCGCCGGCCCCGATCAGCGCCGCAACGGGACCGAGGAAGGCGACCGAGACGAGGCTGCGCGCCGCGAAGACGGTCAGGACCGTGACGAGCACGCAGCGCACGGTGTCGGCGGTCAGCATGACGGCCCGCGGGCTGATCCGGTCGGCCAGGATGCCGCCCACCGGGATCAGTACCGTCCGCGGCACGCCGTAGCAGGCGAGGACCGTGCCGAGCAGGACGGTGCCGCCGTGTGCCGACAGGACCAGCCAGGGGAGCGCGACGGCGTAGCAGTAGTCGCCTATCGTCGAGCCGAGCTGACCGAGGCCGAACAGCCGGAAGTCCCTGACCGCGAGCGGGCCGGTCCGGAACGGGCCGGCCAGGCGCTGCGCCAGGCCGGGGGGTGCGGTCGCGCCGGCTGGCATCCTCGCACTCCTCATCTCGCCGGTCAGGTCGTCTCGGCGTCCGGGTTGAACCCAGGGGTGAAGTCGAGCATCACGTGCACGCGCCGCGCGCCGGGCGGGCGGTCTTCCGGCCGCAGCCGCCGGTACTCAGACAGGACCTGGCGCACCTTGGCAGTCGCCTCGTCGAGCTCCTCGGGGGTGACGTGCAGCACGTCGTTTTGGCTCGATCCCGCGGCCCGCTGCCAGCGGGCCGGGTATTCCGACTCCCGGTCGAGGTACGCGGCCCGTGCCTCGTCGAAGCTGACGCGCACGCTCTCCATGAGCAGCCTGCTCGCCATCTTGACCGCCTCGGGGCGGTTCGGATCTGAGCCGACGGTGATCGCGACCACGCGGGCGCGCCAGGGCCTGTGCCTGCGGTCGGGGCCGCCAGAGGGGTCCTCGTCCACGAAGCCGTACCGCGCCAGGGCGCGCAGGTGGTAGCTGCACGCGGACGGGGACAGGCCGGCGACCTCGGCGCACTCGGTCGCGGTCGCCGGGCCGTCGAGCACGAGGTGCTGCAGGATCGACAGCCGGGCCGGATGCGCGAGCGCGCGCAGCGCACGCGGATCGGTGATCTCGAGCGGGTTCTCCAGGCTGCCAGGCTCGGGCTCTATTGGAGTCGCGCTATCGTCGTCACCATCTACGAAGGACATGTTTCGAAAGCTTAGTTGTGAAAGAAAGCCTTCACAACCCTTCCAGGGTCATAGATCCCTGATGATCTCCATCGCTGGCTCGCGGGCGGACCTGATCACGCTGGTTCCAGCCGCGATGATCGCGACGGCGGTCACGGCTGCCAGCGCGGCCAGATAGGCCCACGGGGTGAACAGGTGCGGCGGAGGCGGGTCGAAGACGCCCGTGAGGATCTTGACGATGATGAATGACAGGCCCCAGCCGGACAGGATCCCGAGCACGGCGCCGCCCAGCGTGACGAAGAAC
>WNFI01625943.1_pt1 | contig 24056 bp, 24 predicted proteins | sample 5400471 | NCBI WGS metagenome assembly WNFI01 (sample SAMN13153348, study PRJNA577476) | soil metagenome | isolation source: 100 cm saprolite on Douglas fir-dominated hillslope | place: USA:California | collected 2013-09-17 | reverse complement strand
TTGTAAATTGTCTTCATTGTAAATTGTCAATTCCTCGCCCTGGGGTGACTCTTCTTGTACACCTCCAGCAACTGAGCGGCGTTCACGTGCGTGTAACGCTGCGTGGTGCTGAGGCGCGCGTGGCCGAGCAGCTCCTGGATCGCGCGCAGGTCGGCGCCGCGCTGCAGCAGGTGCGTCGCGAATGAATGACGGAGCGCGTGCGGGCTGATCCCGAGGCGCGCGCTCGAGGCGGCGACGTACTTGCGCACGAGTCGATCGACGCTTCGCACGGTAAGGCGTCCGCCGCGGAAATTCACGAACAACGGATCCCGGCGGTTCTTCCGATCCTGCCTGTCCCGGCTCTCCCGCCCCTCCTGCCTCATGATCTGTTCGCGTCCATTCAGGTAGGCGCGAATGGCTTTCGCCGCGCTCTGATTGAACGGCACGAGCCGCTGCTTGCCGCCCTTTCCGAGCACCCGGACCATCCGCGCGCTGAGATTGAGATCGTCGACGTCGACACCGGCGAGCTCGCTGAGCCGCAGACCCGACGCGTAGAACAGCTCGAGGATCGCGCGGTCACGCCGCCCGAGGGGCGTCTCGTCCGACGCCGCGTCGAGCAGCGCGGACATCTCTCCCTCGGAGAGGTGCGCCGGCATTCGAACGTCCTGCTTCGGCGTCGCGACCATCGCGCCCGGATCACTGTCGATCAGATCTTCGCGCCGCAGGTAGCGCAAAAAGGTGCGCGCGGCGGCCAGCTTCCGTGCGGCCGACGCTCGCGTCAATCCCTGCTTGTGCAGGTCGCCGAGAAAGCTTCGCAGCGCATGGCGATCGAGCTGTTGCGGCTGCACCTCTCCGCGCTTGACACCGGCCGATGCCGCGACGTGCGCGATCAGTTGCGACAGATCGCTCTCGTACGCTCGGACCGTGTGCGCCGAGACGTTGCGGTTAAGACTGAGAAACTTCAGAAAGCTTTTGAGATGCCCGGTCATTGAGCCACGTCCGCAGATCCCCGAGCGCGCGCTCGGACAGCGCCATGTTGCGCAACTTCTTCCCTCTCGGCGGCCTGCCCAGGGCAGGGTCGAGGGGCTGCATGATGCCGAAGGTGATGTTCGACGGCTCGTAATGCGCGGGGTTCGCGTGCGACACGTAGTAGGACAGCGCGCCGATCGCGGTCGTCCGCGGCGGCGCGGCCACCGGTTGCCCTTTCGCGAGCGCAGCGGCGTTCAGGCCTGCAATGAGGCCCGACGCGGCCGATTCCACGTAGCCTTCGACGCCGGACATTTGACCCGCGAAGAACAATGTCGGCTGCGATCGCACTTGCCACGTGTCGGCCAGCACCGTCGGTCCGTTCACGTACGTGTTGCGATGGACCATCCCGAACCGCACGAACTCGGCCTGCGCGAGTCCGGGAATCAGCCGGAGCACGCGCGCCTGGTCGCCCCATTTGATCTGCGTCTGGAAGCCGACGAGGCTGAAGTGATCGCCGGCAAGAGTGTCCTGCCGCAGCTGCACGCACGCGTACGGCTCGCGCCCCGTGCGCGGATCGACGAGGCCGACCGGCTTCATCGGCCCGAAGCGCAGCGTGTCGCGTCCGCGATGCGCCATCACCTCGATCGGCAGGCACCCTTCGAAGAAACGCTCCTTATCGAAGTCGTGGACGGTCGCGGATTCCGCAGAGGTCAATGCGTCGTAGAACCGATCGTATTCGTCGCGCGTCAGAGGGCAATTCAAATAATCGCCGTCGCCATCGTCCACGCCGCACGCGGGCCCCGATGGCTCGGTCGCACCTGGCACCCTCGCACGTGGCACCGTAGCACCCCGTAAGGATCTATCCCATCGCGACGCGCGAAAGACCTTTGACCGATCGATCGTCTCGGCGAGGACGATGGGGCTGATCGCGTCGTAGAAATACAGATGGTCGCCGCCGACAACGCGCGCGAGATCTGCGGAGAGCGCGTCTGAGGTCAGCGGACCGGTCGCGATGATGACCGGCTCGCGTGCGGTGGACGTGGGAATCGCGAGCACTTCTTCGCGGGTGACGGCGATGAGCCGGTGATCGGCGATCGCGCGCGTGACCGTTTCGGCGAACCGCGCGCGATCGACCGCGAGCGCGGCGCCGGCCGGCACGCGGCTCGCCTCGGCCGCGCGCATCACGAGCGACCCGAGGCGCCGCATTTCTTCCTTGAGAAGACCGACCGCGTTATCGAGTTTGTCGCCGCGGAAGGAATTGCTGCAGACGAGTTCGGCGAGGCGATCGGTCTTGTGGACGGCGGTGGCGCGCACCGGGCGCATTTCGTGGAGCGTGACCGGCACGCCCTGGCTTCGACCGCTGCGGCTCGACCGGATTCGGGCCGGGCTCCTCGAGCCGCCTCGGGGCGGACGCCTGCGCGCGCCCCGCGGGCCGCGCGGCCCTTTCCGTCGAATCGCCCTCCGCGCTTTTCGCGCGGCGGCGCGCCAGCGCGCGCATCGATCAGCTCACGCGCAGCCTCGAGCGACACCGTCTTCGGGTCGGTGCCCTTGGGAATCGACGCGTTCGTTTCACCGTCGGTGACGTAGGGGCCGTAGCGTCCCTCGAGCACTTGAATCGGCTTGCCGCCGTCGGGCGCGTCGATCTGCATGATGACGCGCTTGGTCATCTGCCGGCGTCCGCCGCGCTTCGGTTCCGCGAAGAGCGCCAGCGCACGCGCGAGGTCGACCGTGAACAGATCGTCCTCGGCGGCGAGCGACCGATAATCGTCGCCCTTTTTCACGTACGGACCGAAGCGGCCGAGACCCGCGACGATCACTTCTCCGGTTTCCGGATCCGCGCCGAGGTCGCGCGGCAGCTCGAGCAGTTTCAACGCTTCGTCGAGCGTCACGGTCGACTCGGTCTGTGCGCCGGTCAACGACGACCGCTTGGGTTTTTCCTTCGATCCCTTGTCCGGCGTCTCGCCCAGCTGCACGTACGCGCCGAAGCGTCCATGGATTGCGTAGACGTTCATGCCGGTCTTGGGATCGACGCCGAGATTTCGCGGCCCTTCGGCTTTCGCGCGAATGAGCGCCATCGCCTTCTCGACGCGGAGATCGGCAGGGGGCTGATTCGGCGGCAGCGACGCGGTTTTACCCGGGCCTCCTTCGCCCTGTTGCAGGAACGGACCGTAGCGGCCGATGCGCACACGGACGGCTTCGCCCGACTCCGGATCGACGCCGACGTCGATGAGGGGATAGTCGGCGGTCTCGTTCGCCTGCTTCACCGCGTCTTCCAGTCCGCGATGGTGCTTGTCGCCGCGAAAGAACTGCCGGATGAAATCGAGCCAGTCGCGCTCGCCGCGCGAAATCTGATCGAGATCCTCCTCCATCTCCGCCGTGAACGCGACGTCGACGAGATCGTCGAAGTGCCCGCGCAAGAGGCGCGTGACGGCGAAGGCCGTGTAGCTCGGGACCAGCGCCTTGCCTTGACGGAACACGTACCCGCGGCGCTCGATCGTGCCGATCGTCGCAGCGTAGGTCGACGGACGCCCGATGCCGAGCCGTTCGAGCTCTTTGATCAGCGACGACTCCGTGTAGCGCGCCGGCGGCGCCGTATCGTGACGCTTCGGCTCGAGCGAAATCGCCCGGACGCGTGCACTCGGGTCGCGCTGCACCAAGTCGCCGACCGTCAGCTTCGGCAGGACCGTCTCCTGCTCCTCGAGCTCCGCCGCAGGATCGTCGCTGCCTTCGACATAGGCGCGGCGGAAGCCGGGGAACTCGATCGCCTTGCCGGACGCGGTGAACGCCGCCGGTTCGGTGTTGATACCGGCGCCGGTGATCTCGACCGTCGTGCGCAGGACGCGCGCGTCCACCATCTGCGACGCCATCGTGCGCTTCCAGATCAACTCGTAGACGCGCAGGTCGTCCCGATCGAGGGTCTGCTCCATCGAGGCCGGCGTGCTGCCGAAGTCCGCGGGTCGGATCGCTTCGTGCGCTTCCTGCGCGTTCTTCACCTTGGTCGCGTAGCGCCGCGGGCCCGCATAGTACTCGCCGCCGAACATCGCCTGAATCGCCGACGCCGACTCCCCGAGCGCCTTGTCGCTCAGCGTTGTCGAATCGGTCCGGTGATACGAGATGTGTCCTTCCTGGAACAGCCGCTGCGCCGCCTGCATCGTGCGCTCGGTCGAGAACCCGAGTTTGCGGCTCGCTTCCTGGGTGAGCGTCGAGGTGGTGAACGGCGGCGCGGGGCGCTCGACCCCGGGCTTCTCGTCGACAGCGGTCACTGTCCAGGGCAAATGCTGCCAGAGCGCGTCGACCAGCGCTCGCGTGTCGTCTTCGCGCAACACGCGCGCGTTCTTTCCGGTGAACACGCCCTTTTCGTCGAAGTCCTTGCCGGTCGCGACCCGCTCGGCGCCGACGCGCGCGAGCGTCGCGGGAAACTCGCGCCCTTCGCTCGAGAATTTCGCTTCGACGTCCCAGTAGGTTGCCGCGCGAAACGCGAGCCGCTCTTCTTCGCGATCGACGATCAGGCGCACGGCGACGCTCTGCACGCGGCCGGCGCTCAGACCCGTCTGAACTTTTTTCCAGAGGACGGGCGAAATCGTGTAGCCATACAGCCGATCGAGAATGCGCCGGCTCTCCTGCGCGCGCACGAGATTCTCGTCGACGTCCTGGGCGTTCTTCACCGCGTGGTTGATCGCCTCTGCGGTGATCTCGTGAAAGACGATCCGCTTGACCGGCACTTTCGGCTTGAGGACTTCCTTCAGATGCCAGCTGATCGACTCGCCTTCACGGTCGGGGTCGGTCGCGAGAAATACTTGCGAAGCGCCCTTCATCGCCGCGCGAAGCGCCTGCACGTGCTTCTTCTTGTCGTTCGGAATGACGTAGAACGGAGTAAAGTCGCCGTCGGTGTCGACGCCGAGCCGTCCCCACTTCTTCTTCTTGATATCTTCGGGAATCTCGCTGGCGGACTCGGGAAGATCGCGTACGTGCCCGTAGCTTGCGAGCACTTGGTAACCGTCCTTCAAAATGCGCTCGATCGTACGCGCCTTTGTCGGCGACTCGACGATCACCAGTGTTTTCGCCATTTCCTGTTCACCCTAACACGAACCATCACACACGGACGAATCGGCCGCCGCCGACGCGCGCCACGATGCCCTGCAGTTCCAGATCGAAAAGCCGGGGCAAGAGCCGAGACGATCCGAGGCCGGTTTTCTCGGCAAGCGCGTCGAGGTCCAGCGGTTCGCCCGGCGTCAGACACGCCAGAACCGGATCGGTATCGACGGGGGCCGCAGCCGCTCCAGCCACGCCCATCCCCAGCTCCTCCAAGATATCGTCCGCGGACTCCACAATCTTTGCCCCATCCCGTAACAGGCCGTGGGCGCCGCGGTTACGGCCGCTCAGGACGTTGCCCGGCACCGCCAGGACGTCGCGTCCCTGTTCGAGCGCACAGCGCGCCGTGATGAGCGACCCGCTCTTCTCGCCGGCCTCGATCACGACGACCGCGCGCGAGAGCCCGCTGATGATGCGATTGCGCAGCGGGAAGAGGTGTGGCAACGGCGGCGTCCCCGGCACGTACTCGCTCACCACCGCGCCTGCGCGCTCCATGTCACGCGCAAGCGACGCGTGCTCCGCCGGATACATCACGTCGATGCCCGATCCGAGCACGCCGATCGTGATCCCGCCGACGCCGATCGCGCCGCGGTGCGCGGCCGAATCGACACCGCGCGCGAGACCGCTGACGATCGCGAGCCCCTGCGCCGCGAGATCCGCCGCGAGACGTTCGGCGACCGACAAGCCGTACGGCGACGCGGCGCGCGCGCCGACGATCGCCACTGACGGCGCAGAGAGCGCGTCGATCGATCCGCGCACCCACAGCATGGCCGGCGGATCGGCGATCGTGGTCAGCGCGGCCGGGTAACGCGCGTCCGTCCAGACGATCGGCGTGATGTGCTCGTCGCGTGCGCGATCGACGGCGGCACGGGCACGGTCGTGCAGCGTCGCGCGCTCTTCCGGTTTGTCGCGCCAATGGCGCGAGAGAAGCTTCGCGAGCGCGACGCCGGGCGGATCGCCAGCGCGCAGCCGTTCCGCAACGGCGAGCGTTCCCCATGGAGGAAGAAGAGAGAGGGCGACGAAATCGAGGAGATCGCGCATGAGCGGCACCTCACGACGACGAGACGGCGGCTCACGCAGAAAAAGGCCGCGCCCCGCGCGTTGAACGCCGGGCTCGACCTCCGCATTCAGTATAGCGACGCTTCGAGGACACATCGACCACATTTCGTAAACCGTGGTCGAAGTCCGTGCAGAAAGCCGGCTGTTTTGCGAGAACAGCTGTGGTACGTGGCTTGCTATTTGTGTCAAAAGAGTACGGTATAGTGACCGGTATCCACCCATGAACGTTCGTTTTGCGGTGATCATGTCGTCCGTGGCGCTGCTCACCGCGGCGCCGTCGCTTGCGGACGCGCGCACGAGCGCGAAAGCTGAAGTCGAGTTCGGCATCAACGTCGCACAGCGTGGCCTCTGGCGCGAAGCGATTTACCGCTGGGAAAAAGCGGTCGAGATCGATCCGACTTACGCCGCGGCATTCAACGATCTCGCCATCGCGTACGAGCACGAAGGCATGCTCGACAAGGCGCGCAAGGCGTACGACAAGGCGCTCGCGCTCGATCCCAACAATCAGCAGGTTCGACAGAATTACGAGCTGTTCAAGGAAATCAATGACCGGTCTGCGTCCGCCAAAGAAAAGTAACCTCGCGCTGGCGGCCATTACCGCGTGCACGGCGCTGCTCGTCGCTGCGTGCGGCGCGAACTATTTCGAGATTCCCATCGAGACGCCGATCCAGCCGAAGCTGGACGTATCCGCGTTCCAGCGTGTGCTGGTCGCGGGGTTCGTCGCCGGCGGCACCGAAGACGTCGATGCGAACCAGGAGACCGTCCGCCTCCTTCGCAGCCAGCTGCGCACGAAATCGTCGCTCAAGGTGATCGACGCCGACGTCCTGCCGCTCTTCGACGTCGCGCAGGAACAGTCGGCATCCGCCGAGGAGCCGCGGCCGCTGATCACCAACGGCAACGGTAATAGCGATCGCAACGCCGCCGCGAACGCGAAGGACCCGGCAAAGAACATCAAGGAAGAAAAAGATCTCGAGCCGTACGAGCGCCTGTTCGCGAACGTGGCGTACTGGAAGCGCATCGGCGAGGAATATCAGAATCCGCTCATCGTCACCGGCACAGTCTTGTTCACGGGTCGATCCACCGCGGGGTTCGTGCAGCGCGATCAGGAAACGATGGATCAGTACGGCCGGCGTCGCGTTGTGCCGACGCGGACTTACATGGAGCGCAAGGGGTTCGTCCTGCGCCCGAAGTTCGTGTTCATCGACGGCCGCACCGGCACGACGATGTACTCGGAAAGCTACCGGGAAGAGATTCTCTACAACGCGCAGCAGCAGACGCCGGCGCTGTCGAGCTACTTCGAGCTGATGGACCGCCTGGTCCCCAATTTCCTGAGCGCCCTCAGCAGCCAGAAAATCAGGGGCACCCGCGTCCTCCTGAAGTAGTCCTCCAGAACCAGGGCCAGAGCGCCCGAAATCTTTACAATCGAGGCACTTGGCTGCTAGACTATCCCCTTTGCATAGGTGCCAAATATGTACGCAATCATCCAGAGCGGCGCGCGTCAGATCAAGGTCACTCCAGGCGCCATCGTCGACGTCGACGGCACCGCGGGCGAGCCGGGTGATCAGCTGACGCTCGAGCAGGTGCTGCTCGTCGAGAAAGACGGCGGCGAGATTCTCGCCGGCGCGCCGTTCGTGGCGAACGCCAGCATCAAGGCCGTGGTCGACGGCGAATCGCGGGGACCGAAGATCCGCGTCTTCAAGAAGAAGCGCCGCAAGGGATCGCGCAACACCAAAGGGCACCGCGCCGTGTTCACGCGCGTGCGCATTACCGAGATACTCACGTAGCTCGTTTCTCGCGGCTCGTTTCTCGACGAGCCTTCCGAGCAGCGGGCGACCAGCAACGAGCAGCGAGATATGGCACATAAAAAGGGACAAGGCAGCTCACGTAACGGCCGCGATTCGAACTCGCAGCGGCTCGGCGTGAAAGCGCACGACGGCAACCTCGTGAGCGGCGGGACGATCATCGTCCGCCAGGCCCCAACGCCGGCATCGGCAAGGACGACACGATTTTCGCGAAGGTCGACGGGCACGTGAAGTTCGAGGACCATGGCGCGCACGGCCGGGTCATCCGCATCCAGCCCCTCGAGTAACTTGTTCGTCGACGAAGTCGACATCCACGTCGAAGCCGGGGCCGGCGGTCGCGGCTGCCTCGCATTCCGCCGCGAGAAATTCGTGCCGCGCGGCGGGCCGAGCGGCGGCGACGGCGGTCACGGCGGCTCGGTCTATCTCGTCGCCAGCCCCCATATCAACACGCTGATCAACTTCCGGTTCCATCCCGAGTTCTCCGCCGAACGCGGACAGCACGGTATGGGATCGAACTGCACCGGTCACGGCGGCGCTGATCTCGACCTCCCAGTGCCGATCGGCACGCTCGCCTACGAAAAGAAACCTGACGGCGAGAAGCAGCCGATCGCGGATCTCGCGACCGAAGGCCAGCGCGTCCTTATCGCAAAAGGCGGGCGCGGCGGCTTGGGCAACGCGCGCTTCGCCACGTCGACCAACCGCGCGCCACGCAAGGTGCAGCCGGGCGAGCCCGGCGAGATCAAGGATCTGCGGCTCGAGTTGAAGCTGCTCGCCGACGTCGGCCTGGTCGGCTTTCCCAACGCCGGCAAGTCGACGATGATCGCGCGCATTTCGGCGGCGCGGCCGAAGATCGCGGACTATCCGTTCACCACGCTCGTACCGAATCTCGGCGTCGTCCGCATCTCGGAAGATCGCAGCTTCGTCGTCGCCGACGTGCCGGGACTGATTGAAGGCGCGCATCGCGGCCTCGGGCTCGGCCACCAGTTTCTGCGTCATCTCGAGCGCACCAAAGTGCTCGTGCACCTGATCGACATGACGAGCGCCACCGGACGCGATCCGGTCAGCGATCTCGACATCGTCCGCCAGGAGCTCGAAGCGTTTCAGCCGACGCTCGCCGCCAAGCCGCAGATCGTCGTCGCCAACAAGATGGACGCCGTCGACGATCCCTCGCGTGTCGACGCATTGAGGAAGCGCGCCGCGGAGCTCACGCTGCCGTTCCTGACGGCGTCTGCCGCGACCGGCGCCGGCATTCCGGAGCTGCTCGAAGCCATGTGGCAGCGGCTCGCATCCGCCAGGCAGTCCGCGGCGTAGATGGCGCGCCGGATCGGCATTCTCGGCGGCACCTTCGATCCCATTCACTGCGGCCACATCGATGTCGGATCGGCGGCGCGCACCGCGCTGCAGCTCGATCGCCTGATCGTGGTCACATCGAACATTCCGCCGCACCGGCCGCAGCCGCTCGCGTCGCCGTATCACCGCTTCGCGATGACGGCCATGGCGGTCGCCAGTCGCCCGGGATGGACCGTCGACGATCTCGAACTGGAGGTCGGGACGCCGTCCTATACGTCGGGCACGCTGCGGCAATTTCGCGACCGCGGCTACGCGCCGTCCGAGGTGTTTTTCGTGATCGGCGCCGACGCGTTCGCCGAGATCGAGTCGTGGCATGACTACCCGGCGATCCTCGATCTGGCGCACTTCGTCGTCGTGTCGCGTCCCGGCATGCCGGTCGACCGGCTGCCGGCGCAGCTCGCGGCACTGGCGCCGCGAATGATTCCTGGGACGGAGGTAGACGCGCACCTCCGTCCCAGGAGCAAATTGCGGATATTTTTGATCACTGCGACGACCGCAGACGTGTCATCTACTGCGATCCGGCAGCGTGTCGCCGCCGGCGAGTCGATCGCCGGGATGGTGCCGCTCGCCGTGCAGCAACACATTGAACAGCACGGACTTTACGCGTCGACGCCGCGCCGGCAGGACGCGGACCGCGCGATGATTTCTCCATCGGCAGGCAGGTTGCATGGCCAAGACTGATACGAAAAAGCCGGCAAAGCGTCGACTCGCCAAGCAGGTCGAGCGCGCGATTGCGGCGGCCGAAGACAAAAAGGCGATCGACCTCGTCGTGCTCGATCTGCGGAAGGCGGCGGGGTTCACCGACTACTTCCTGATCGCGTCGGGAAGCAACACGCGGCAGGTGCGCGCGATTGCCGACGCGATCATCGACGCGCTCGGCGACGAAGGCGTCAAGGCGGCATTCGTGGAGGGGTACGACCGATCCGAGTGGATTCTCCTCGACTACTTCGACTTCATCGTCCACATCTTCGCGCCGGAAACGCGCCTGTTCTACGGCCTCGAGCGGCTGTGGGGCAATGCGTCCCGCATCGAAATTCCCGCGCACGCGCCCGCGACACGATGAGGCCTGGCCGCGGCGCTCCGCGATCGGCCGGCGGCGGCCGGTTCATCGCGCAGAGCCGCGTGCTTCGGGCGCTCGTCGAGCAGGTGAGGCGCTTTGCCCGCGCCGACTCGAATGTCCTCATTTCGGGCGAGACCGGCGTCGGCAAGAATGCGATCGCGCGCGAGCTGCACGCGCACGGACCACGCGCGCGGCGCCCTTTCGTGACGATCGACTGCGCAAGCCTCTCGTCAACCCTCATCGACTCGGAGCTCTTCGGCCACGAGCGCGGCGCCTTCACCGACGCCGTCGTCGCGCGCGCCGGCCGTTTCGAGCTCGCCGGCGATGGCACCATCTATCTCGACGCCGTCACCGAGCTCCCGCTCGAAGCGCAGGGCAAACTGCTGCGGATCGTCGAAGAGAAACGGCTCGAGCGTCTGGGAAGTCCGACATCGTTGCCGGTGGCGGCGCGAGTTGTCGCGTCGGCGGACGCCGAGATCGAGGCGAAAGTGCTTGCGGGGACGTTTCGCCACGATCTGTATCACCGCCTGCGCGTGCTACCCATCCACGTGCCGCCGCTGCGCGAGCATCCCGAAGATGTCCTGCCGCTCGCCCGCTATTTTATGAAACGCGCGGCCGCTGCGGATCGTGGGCGCGCACCGGCGCTGACGCGCGATGCGGCGGCGGCGCTGCGCGACTATGCGTGGCCCGGCAACGTGCGCGAACTGGCGCACACGATCGATCGCGCGTACGCGGCGGCGGAAGGCAACCCGATAGCGCTCACCCACCTGTCGGACGATGTGCACGGTACGGCCTGGAGTGACGATTGCGGATTGCGGACTGCGGATTGCCGACGCGGTCCTGACGGTCGTCGTCGCGCCGAGCTGCGCCGCATGCGAGCAGATGCTCGAACAGCCGACACGCGGACCGGTCTGCTCGATTTGCTGGGCGTCGATTCTTCCGCTCACGCCGCCGCTGTGCGATCGCTGCGGTGATCCGCTGGCCACGTGGCGCGCGATCAGCCTGCCCCTGTCGACGTGCCCCCGCTGCCGCCGGGCACCGCGCGCCGTCGATCGCGCGCGCGCCATCGGCGCTTACGACGGCGCTTTGCGCGCGATCGTCCACGCGCTCAAGTACGAAGGCCGGCGGTCGCTCGCAAGTCCGTTGGCCTCGCTCATGCGATTGCGCGGCGCCGACATCCTCGACGGCGTTTCCTGCGTGATTCCCGTGCCACTTCATCCTTCACGCCGCCGCGAGCGCGGGTTCAATCAGGCCGCCGATCTCGCGCGGCGCCTCGGACTGCCCGTCATCGGCGCGCTCAAACGCGTCCGCGCCACGGCGACGCAGACAGGCCTGCCGGCGGCACAGCGCCACCGCAACGTGCGCGACGCCTTCGCGATCACCCGACACGGCTCCGCCGTCGCAGGCGCGGCGGTCGTGTTGGTCGACGATGTGAGTACGACTGGGGCGACGCTGGAGGCGTGCGCGAGAGTGTTGAAAAGCGTGGGAGCGATTGAAGTCCGCGCGCTCACGGCGGCGCGGGTGGTCGGTCAGACGAGGAGCGTCAGCGGCCTTCCGTCACGATGATCGACGCGATCCGCTCGTCGGGTGCGGAGAGGAGGATGTGATTTTCATTAGAGCGGTGCACGTAGTGACGCGACGGCGGTGAAGACCTCCGCAGCGACGACGTCCTTCGGACGCTCGCCGTCGAGGACGACCCACTGCTGCCCGGCCGCCTGACGCTGATAGCTGGCGCGCACGCGGGCGAGCATCGCGAGATCGCGCTCGTACTTGTCGCGGTCCGACGACTTGCGCTTGGCCGCCGTCTCGGGCGCGATGTCGAGCAGAATCGTCAGCGACGGCGCCGGAAGAAACCGCTGCATGTCGCTGAGCCATGCGGGATCCAGCCCGAACGCTTCGCCGTACGCGACGCTCGATGCCTGGTATCGATCGCTGACGAGGATCAGTCCGCCGTCCAGCCAGCGTTTCAGATCGGCCTTCCGCTCGTAGCGGTTGGCGATGTAGAGCAACTGCATCACGTCCGCTTCGTAGTCGCGCTCGCCGGCGAGCGCGCGCGCGATCTCTTCGCCGATCGATGTGCCGTAATCGGGAAACGAGACGAGGCGCGACTTACGGCCATCCTGCTTCAGGCGATCCCGCAGCATTTCCGCCTGCGTCTGCTTGCCGCTCTGATCCAATCCTTCGAACGCGATCAGCAGTCCCGGCATTACGACTCCAGCGACAGCATGTCGTCGACGGTCTGCCGTCGCCGCACGATGCGCCAGGCGCCGTGGTCGACCATCACTTCGGCGGGCATCGGCCGGCGATTGTAGTTCGACGCCATCGCCGATCCGTACGCGCCGGCATCGCGAATCGCGAGCAGGTCGCCGACCTGCAGCTCCGGCAGCGTGCGGTCGCGACCGACGACGTCGCTGCTTTCGCAGACGGGACCGACGATCTCGTATGCGCGATTGGCGTTGGGGCGGACACCTGAGTCCGCCCCGATATGCTCGACGACCGGCTCGATGCGGTGGAAGGCGCTGTAGAGCGCAGGCCGGATCAGCTCGGTCATGCCGGCATCGATGATGGCGAACTCGCTGGCGGCGGTCCGCGGCTTCACATCGAGCACGCGCGCGAGCAGCACGCCTGCGGGCGCGGCGATCGCGCGGCCCGGTTCAAGCACGATCGGCAAGCCGCTCGGACGCACTTCATCGACGAGCGCCCGAACGTAGTCGCCCGCGTCCGGGACGTCCTTGCCGTCGTACGACACCCCGAGGCCCCCGCCGAGATCCACGTACTCGAGCGCGATACCGCGCGATTGCAGCGTCCGGCTCACGCTGCCAGCGACCCTCGCGGCGCGGCGCAGCGGGTCGAGCGAGGTGATCTGCGATCCGACGTGCACGTGCACGGCCACAAGCTTCAGCGCGGATCGTTGCCCGATCGATTCAAAGAGCTCCCGCGCAGCGTCGAGCGGCACGCCGAACTTGTTGATCTTCAAGCCGGTCGAAATGTGCGGGTGGCTGTTCGCGTCGATGTCGGGATTGACGCGGATGGCCACACGCGCGGTCTTGCCCAGACGTGTCGCGATCGCTTCGACGCGCGCAAGCTCCCCCGCCGATTCGACATTGATCGCTTTCAGATCGAGCGCGACCGCGGTCTCGAGCTCCGCGGGCGACTTGCCGACGCCGGTGAACACGATTTGCGATGGAGTAAAACCGGCCGTGCGCGCCACTTCGATTTCCCAGACGGTGTTGGCGTCGGCGGCACTGCCGCATTCGCGCAGCACGCGTGCGACGGCGAGCGTCGAGTTCGCCTTGAGTGCGTAGTGCACGGCGTGCGGATAGGCCGCGAAGGCGGTGTCGATGGCGCGATAGCGATCGCGCAGCGCGGCAGCGCTGTACACGTAGAGCGGCGTCCCTTCAGCGGCGGCAATGGCCGACAGCGAGACGCCGTCGCACACCAATTCCTGCTGCTCTCTGAAAAATCCGATCGCCACGGTCGATATAGGGGGCGTGATACGCTATTCTACTCAATCTTTCATGCCCCAGGATTCACCAGAAGCGATCGATGCGCTCATCAAGCGCTGCCTCAAAGGCGATCAGATCGCCTGGGAGCAGATCGTCCGTCAATACTGGCGCAAGGTCTTCAACGTCGCGTACAAGTTCGTCGGCAAGCACGATCAGGCGGAAGATCTCACGCAGGATATCTTCCTCAAGATCTTCAAATCGCTCGACACCTTCGACCGGCGCGCGAACTTCCAGACGTGGCTGATCAGCATCAGCCGCAATCTCTGTATCGATCACTATCGCAGCGTGCGCAAGGAGCGCGAGACGATCGATCGCGAGGTCGACGCGGACGACCTGTCGCCGATCTCCCACGAGATTGGCCCGGTCGCCGCGCTCGAACAGCGCGATCGCGTGGAGCTGCTGCGCACGGCGATGGCGGAACTCCCCGAAACGCTGCGAACGGCGGTCCTGATGCGGGACATCCAGGAGCTCTCCTATCAGGAAATCGCCGACGCGCTCCGGCTGCCTGAAGGCACGGTGAAGTCGCGCATCAACCGGGGACGCACCGAGCTCGCGCGTCAGATCCGAAAACTTCGCGGCGACGATTTCCGTCCAACCGACCAGATGACGAAGCGCACGGGAGCGTACTGAATGAATGTGAAAACCGAACAGCTCGGGGGCATCTCGATCGTCCGCGTCGGCGAGACGCGCCTGATGTATCCAATCCTCTCCGACTTCTCGTCCGTCGTCAGCGGCCTCATCGCCGCCGATAAGCACGAGATCCTGATCGACATGGCGCCGGTGACCTACGTCGACAGCGCGACGATCGGCTGCCTGATGGACCTGTACCGCCAGGTCACCGCCGCCGGCGGACACTTGAAACTCTCCGGCGTGCAGAAGCGCGTGGAGACGATGCTCACGATGACCGGCGCGCAGAACTTCATCGAAATCCACACGGACGAGCCGAGCGCCGTCAAGAGCTTCGGGGTGTAGCGATGCGCACCATCAAGACCAGCAGCGGCACCGCGATCACGCTCGACGGCGATCTGCTCGCCATCATGGAAGCCTTGTATCAGGAAGTGACGGCCAGGCACGGCCTCGATCGCTCGTTCGAGGACATGGTGAAAGAGATTCAGCACCTGATCGAGCAGATGAACGATGTCGAGCGCCAGACCTATCTCGCCGAGAGCCTCTTTCTCAACACGGTCAAATACGAGAACGACAAGCTCGAGGCGTATATGAAGAAGCTGACCAAAAAAGCGTAGGGAATCAGCGATTAGGGATCCGGCCAGCGAACACTGCAAGGTTACTGCCCACTGCGCGTCCTCTCGGATTGTCCGACGACGAATTCATGAGCGCCGGTTCGTTCGTCACCGGATCTTCCATCGCCATCGTCGTCGACCCGCCGCCGTCGAGATTCAGCGCATTCCAGACGCCGTAGTCCTTGATCAGCAGATCGGCGACTTCGCTCACGCGCATGCCTTCGCTGCCGCCGGCGCGGTCGACGGTGAAGAGCGTCAGCGTGCGGCCGTCGCGCGACAGGCCCGCTGCCGTGCGCGCATTGACCGCCTGATACCACTCGAGGGACGGCGTTGATGGGTGGCCGTCGGCGACGATCTGGGCCGAGCCGGCGAACGTTGTCCACAGCGTGACGAGCTCCGAGACATGCAGCCCATCGGCCTGCGTGAAGTCGCGATGAACGATCGATGCGTGATTGGTGGCGTCGATGTTCAGCCCTGGCGCGTTCGGCAGCAGCGCGAAGCTCTGCGCGGGCGTCTCGAATGCGGAGTACACCTGCCCGTCCGACGCGGCGATCCCGATCAACCACAGGTCGGCGTCGGAGGTCGGAAACGGCAGGAAGAAATGGGCGTTCACTGCCAGTTGCGCGTGCTCCTGCGTCAAATAATCGAGCGTCGTCTGGCGGACGGTTTCGCGGCTGCCCGACGGCGCGGTCAGCTTGAACCGCAGGCCAGGGGCCGCGAGATCGATTTGCGCGATGTGCATGTGAAGCGCGCGCGGCGACTCCTCGGTGCGATCGATGTAGGTGACGCCGACAAATGGGTGCGACGCGAGAGCGAGGAGCAGTGCGAGCAGGCGCATGACGCGATAATATGACAAGGCATCGATGTCGTTGAATTTTCTCGCCACGCGTTTTCAGTGCTCGTGGCCATGGTCCACGCTCGTCATGCTCTGCGACGGACGGATCGTCTGCGGCTGCGCGGATCCGTACGGCAAGCGCGTGCTCGGCGACGCGCGCGTCACGTCGGTGAACGACGTGTGGACCGGACCGGTGATTTCGAAGCTGCGCGCCGACCTGAACGCTGGCGGCTCGACGTTCTGCGGCGACTGTCCGCTGAAGCTGCCGCTCAAGAAAGAGGAGGCGCCGCCGGCACGATCGCTCGACGTCGGCGCGCTGCCGTCGCGCATGTACATCGAGTGCACCGCCGCTTGCAACATCTCGTGCGCGGAAGCGTGCTGTGCGCCGGAAACCGGCATCACGCGCACGCGTCAGGCCGGCATGCTCGACTTCGACCTTTTCAAGCGCCTCGTCGACGAGGCGGGCCCGTCGCTGGGGCGTATCGACTTCTTCAACTACGGCGAAGCATTCCTTCACAAGCGCGCCGTCGAGATGTGCGAGTACATCAAGGCGAACTTTCCACAGATTTACCTCTACACGAGCACCAACGGCCTCGCGCTGTCGGAAGCGCAGGCGCGACGCCTCGTGCACTCGGGGATCGACGAGGTCACCTTCTCGATCGACGGCGCGACGGCCGACAGCTACGTGAAATACCGTCAGCGCGGACGGTTCGACGTCGCGATCGCCAATCTGCGCGCGATGGCCGACGAGAAGCGGAAGGCCGGACGCGATCTGCCGTTCCTCAACTGGCGCTACATTCTGTTCACGTGGAACGACAGCGACGAGGAAATGGCGCGCGCGCGCGCGCTTGCCGCCGAAATCGGTGTCGATCGTCTGTGCTGGGAGCTGACGGACCATCCCGAACATGCGTACTCGCGTCGCTTCGTTCCCGACGCGCCGCTGCTCGAGGCGATCCGCCACGAAATCTGGGACGACAATAATCTCGGGAACGCGATCCCGGGCGCGACGCCTCGCGCACACATCGACATCCGGACGCTCGTCCCCGGCATCCCGCTCATGGCGCGCGCCGGCCGGCCGCTGGCGATCCGCGCGCGCGTGCGGAACCTGTCGACGCGCGCATTTCCGGCGCAGGCGACTTACGGCCGGCGACTGGTGCGACTCGGCGCGCAGCTTTGCGCCGCCGACGGCAGGATCATCAATCGCGACTTCGCGCGCGCGTGGCTGCCGCAGACGCTCGGTCCCGGGGCGAACGCCGACGTCGCGATCGAGATACCGGCGCCGGTCACGCCGGGGCGCTACGCGTTGAAATTCGATCTGGTGAGCGAGGGGATCGACTGGTTCGAAAAGTGCGGGTCGCCGACGACGACCCGCGCGCTCTGGGTCCGCTGACTTCAGACGTTAGACTTACGACTTTGTATAGACCTGCTTCGTCGTCCGCTCGCCCTGCGGCGTCTGTACGGACTGCTCGACCAGCATCTCCCTGCCGTTGGCGGTCAGGCTGCGCATTTCTTTCTGCGTGATCGTCGTGCCCTGAAAGTCTCGCGTCGTCTCGATCACGAGCTTCGCGCCTTCCCAGTGCGCTTTCGACGTCACTTCCTGCGGACCGCCGCGGCTCGGCAGCCGGTTCGTGCTCTCCGATCCGTCCAGCTTGTAGACGAGCGACTGCTCGCCGCGCCGGATCGTCAGCTGCGTCGCGTCCTGCGAGACGGTGATCGGATCGGACGCAGCCGGAGCGCCGCCGCGGCGTCCCATCGGCGCATCGCTCTTCGACGGATCGAGCGTCCACGTGCCGGAAAAGTCGGGTTTGCTCTGCGCGCGCGCGACGAACGGCAGCACCACTGCGATCATCAGCGCAGGAAAGAATAAGCCTTTCATGAACGATCTCCTCGGAACCAGCGTATCAGAATCGGGATTGGTTTTTGAAACGCAGGGGGGAACGGGCGACGCTGCGGGCGTCCGCCCGTCGGATCGCAACTTCGTGTTCGTGGTATTGAGCGTGGGTAACGCTAGTTCGCGAGCCGCGGCGCCGCGGCCTTGATCGACGAGCCGACCGGCAGCACCACGTCGGCGGCGCCCTCGACCAGACGCCACGCGTGCGTCTCTTCGAGAATCTTCGCCGCGAACTCGGTGTGCAGCGCGTGGCCGGCGCGGTGCGCGACGAGATGGCCGATCACCGGATAGCCGACGAGCGCGAGATCGCCGATCGCATCCAGCATCTTGTGCCGGACGAACTCGTCTTCGAAACGCAACGCGTTGTTCAGGACGCCGGTTTCGCCCAGGACGACGGCGTTCTCGAGCGAGCCGCCGAGCGCAAGACCGTTCTGCCGCAGCATCTCCACGTCCTTGAGGAACGTGAACGTGCGCGCCGGCGCGATCTCTTCCACGAACGATTCTTCGTTGATGCGGAGCGTCCGCGCCTGATGGCGCAGCAGCGGGTGGTCGTAGCTGATGCTGTAGGTGACCTTGAAGTGGTCCGACGGGAAGAGCGCGATCCGCTTGTCGCCGCGCGACATCGCGATCGGCCGGACGATCTTCAGATACTTGCGCGGCGTCTGCAGGCGCTTCACGCCCGCTTCGTTGATCAGGTAAATGAACGGCGCGGCGCTGCCGTCCATGATCGGCACTTCCGGTGAATTGAGCTCGACGATCACGTTGTCGACGCCCATGCTCACGAGCGCGGCAAGCAGGTGCTCGACGGTCTCCACCGACACTTCGTTGTGCGACAACCCGGTCGCGAGCTGGATGCCGGCGAGGTTATGCACCGTCGCGGGCACTTCCAGATCGCCGAGATCCGTCCGCCGAAAGCGTATGCCGAAATCGGCGGCGGCCGGTTTGAGCGTGAGGTTGACCTTGTTGCCGGAGTGGAGACCGATTCCGACACAGGAAATCTGACGACGAATTGAGCGCTGTGCGTCCATTAGCCTCTCGGGCGACGGGGGACGTGCTCCGTAAGGCTGAGCAAACTGGATGCCTGGAAGCCGCTGTGGATGTCTTCGGACATAACGGCTTTGTTTGGCAACAGTTTAAGTCGTGTCGTCACGATGCGGATCGTCGTCGGATTTACAGTTTTGTGGTACTCAGACCACAGCCCGCTTCACCGCAGTTGTGGTGATTCTACCACATAGATCTGCGAGGAATTGTCCCGTCGCGGAGTGCTCGTTGCGCGCAACCTCTTCCGGCGTGCCCTCCGCAACGATGCGGCCGCCGGCCGCTCCGCCCTCGGGCCCGAGATCGATCACGTGGTCCGCCGATTTGATCACGTCGAGATTGTGCTCGATGACGACGATTGTGTTGCCCTGGTCGACGAGTCGCGTCAGCACATCGAGCAACTTCCGCGTGTCTTCGAAGTGCAGGCCGGTCGTCGGCTCGTCGAGGATGTACAGGGTGCGTCCGGTGCCCCGCTTCGAGAGCTCCTTCGCCAGCTTCACACGCTGCGCCTCGCCGCCCGACAGCGTCGTCGCCGACTGTCCCAGCTCGACGTAGCCGAGTCCCACGTCCTGCAGCGTCCGCAGCTTGTTGGCGATCGCCGGAAAGTTTTCGAGGAGCGGCGCCGCCTGATCGACCGTGAGCTCCAGTACGTCGGCGATCGACTTGCCGCGGTACTTTATCTCGAGCGTCTCGCGATTGTAGCGGCGGCCCTTGCACTGCTCGCATGTGACGTAGACGTCCGGCAGGAAGTGCATTTCGATCGCGATGACGCCGTCGCCTTGACATGCTTCGCAGCGGCCGCCTTTGACGTTGAACGAGAAGCGCCCCGGCTTGAAGCCGCGCGCCTTTGCGTCTGGCATCCACGCGAAGAGGTCGCGGATGAACGTGAACATCGACTTGCCGGAGCCGCTGACGCCGGTGACGGCCGTGAGCACGCCGAGCGGAATCCTGACGTCGATCCCTTTCAGATTGTTCTCGCGCGCGCCGCGGATCACCAGCTCGCCCTTGAGCGCAGGCCTGCGCGCCTTTGGAATGGGTATCGACCGTGTGCCGACGAGATACGCGCCGGTGATCGAGTCCGGATCCTCCATCAGCGCCTTCGGCGTGCCCTGGAAGATCACATGGCCGCCGAGATCGCCGGCGCCGGGACCAAGATCGATCACGTAGTCGGCGACGCGAATCGTCTCCTCGTCGTGCTCGACGACGATCACGGTGTTGCCGAGGTCGCGCAGCCGCGACAGCGTGCCGAGCAGCTTGCGGTTGTCGCGCTGGTGCAGGCCGATCGACGGCTCGTCGAGCACGTAGAGCACGCCGGTGAGGTTCGCGCCGATCTGCGTCGCGAGACGAATGCGCTGCCCTTCGCCGCCTGAGAGTGTCGCCGCGCTCCGGCCGACCGTCAGGTAACCGACGCCGACGTCGTTCAGGAAACGAAGCCGCTCCTGAATCTCCTTCAGGATCCGCTCGGCGATGATCGCTTCGCGATCGGTGAGCGTCAGGTTGTCGACGAGTCCGAGCGCTTCGGAGATCGGGAGGTTCACGTAGTCGGAAATCGAGCGGCCCTTCACTTTGACCGAAAGGCTCTGCAGCTTCAGACGCTCGCCGTGGCATGTTGGGCACGGCCGCAGCGACCGGTACGGTTCGAGCTCCTCCTGCTGCGCCCAGCTGCCCTCGTCGAAGCGGCGGCGCAGGTTGGGGATCAACCCTTCGAACTGCTTGCCGGATCCGAACAGCAGAACTTCGCGCTGCTTGCGCGGCAGCTTCGAGAACGGCGCCGTCAGATCGATGCCGAAGTCGCGCGACAACCCCTGCAGCGCGTCGCGGATGAATTTCTTGTCGCCTTTGCTCCACGGCGCGATCGCGCCGTTCGCCAGCGACTTGCTCTCGTCCGGCACGACGCGATGGGGATCGAAATCGATCATCGATCCGAGGCCCTGGCATTCGGTGCACGCGCCGTGCGGCGAGTTGAACGAGAAGGCGCGCGGCGTCATCTCCGGCATGCTCAGGCCGCAGTCCACGCACGCGAGGCGCCGCGAGAACAGCCGGTCGCCCCCCTCGAATGTATTGATCACGACGATGTCGTCGGCGAGGCTGAGGGCCATGTCGATCGACTCGGTGAGGCGCCGCTCGATGCCGCCGCGCACGATCAATCGATCGACGACGAGTTCGATCGTGTGATTGCGGCGCCGATCGAGCTTCAGATCGTCCTCGAGCGATCGGAACTGTCCGTCAATGCGCGCTTTCGTGTAGCCCTTCGTGCGCAGCGCGGCGAGCTCCTTCTTGAACTCGCCTTTGCGGCCGCGCACGATCGGCGCGAGCACATTGATCCGCTCGTCCTGCGGATACAGCATCACCATGTCGGCGATGCGCTCGAGCGACTGGCTCGCGATTTCCTTGCCGCAGTTCGGGCAGTGCGGCACGCCGATGTTGGCGAACAGGAGCCGCATGTAGTCGTAGATTTCCGTGACGGTGCCGACCGTCGATCGCGGATTCGAACCGGTCGTCTTCTGCTCGATGGAAATGGCGGGCGACAGGCCTTCGATCAAATCGACGTCCGGCTTTTCCATCTGCTCGAGGAACTGCCGCGCGTAGGCAGACAACGACTCGACGTAGCGGCGCTGCCCTTCGGCGTAAATGGTGTCGAAGGCCAGCGAGGATTTGCCGGACCCCGACAGGCCCGTGATCACCACGAGCTTGTGGCGCGGGATGTCGACGTCGACGTTCTTGAGGTTGTGCACGCGCGCACCGCGTACAGCGATCCATTCGTGGGCCATGGGAAACCCTGATCGTAGCACGGCCGGAACGCCGTGCGATCTCGACGCTAGAAGAGTCTCCGGTCCGGAATGTCCGAAAAGCCTGAACGGTTGAGCGTCCACAGCCCGGCTTCATGGTTGTCCGATATGCTTGGTTGATGAGCTCCGGTGCCGATGCCTTTCACGACTTCGAGCGGCAGGGATGGGAGCGCGCGTCGGAGCATTACGCCGATGCGTTCGGATCCCTGACCTCGCAGATGGCCGAGCCGCTGCTCGACGCCGCAGCCGTGCGGAGCGGGACGCGATTGCTGGACGTCTGCACTGGTCCGGGCTTCATCGCCGGCGCCGCCGCGGCTCGCGGCGCGGGTGTCACCGGTCTCGATTTTTCGGCGGCGATGATCGCCGAGGCGAAGCGTCGGCAGCCGTCCGTTGATTTCCGCGAAGGCGACGCCGAAGCACTCCCCTTCGCTGCAACGACGTTCGACGCCGTCGTCATGAACTTCGGACTGCTGCATCTGGCGCGGCCTGACGCAGCGGTCGCTGAAGCGCATCGAGTGCTGCGCGCCGGCGGCCGTTACGCGCTCACCGTCTGGTCCGAAGACGCCGCAGGGTTCGGTCTGGCGCTGAAGGCGATTCAGCAGTACGGGAACCCGGAGGTGCCGTTGCCTGAGGGACCATCGTTCTTTCGCTTCAGCGCAGCCGAAGAATTTCAGCGAACGCTTCAGAGCGCCGGTTTCACTGACATGAACGTTCAGACCGTGCCGCTGACGTGGCGCGTCGCGTCACCCGACGAAGTGTTCGCCGCGCTTTCGAAAGGCGGCGTACGGACGGCCGCCATCCTGCGCGCGCAGACGCCGAATGCGCTCGCGGCGATTGCCGACTCGATTCGCCGCGGCGTCGAAACATACGCCACGGGTGGCCAGTACGACATTCCGATGCCTGCGGTGCTCGCGTCCGCGACAAAGCCTCAGGCGCCGTAACCTTTCGGCTGCCTGAAACGTGATGGGGGTATGACACAACAGCCTCCAGTCGTGATTATCGGCGGCGGAATCGCCGGACTCACGGCGGCCGCACAGCTGGGGCGCACGGGCGTCCCGACGGTCCTTCTTGAAAAGTCGACCCGTCCAGGCGGACGCGCGGCGACGCGCGATCGTCAGGGATTCCTGTTCAATCTTGGTCCGCACGCGCTGTACCGGCTCGGCGTGGCGCCTTCACACATTGCCCGTCGGCCTGACGTCGTTGATGACAACAGGCCTTCTCGGCTTGAGCGGAAAGTTCGAGCTCGCGCGAATCCAGACGCGGCTGCTCCATGTGGACGCGAAGGCGATTCAGCACGACACGTTCGCGTCGTGGCTGGACAGGAATGTCACCGACGCCGCCGTTCGCGGCATCCTCGAGATGCTGGGTCGCGTGACGACGTTCACCAACGATCCCGACCATCAGAGCGCGGGCGCGGCGATCGAGCAGCTGCAATTGGCGCTGCGCGGAAACGTGCGGTATCTGGACGGAGGATGGCAGACGATCGTCGATGGTCTCCGCAGCGCTGCTCTCAACAGCGGCGTTCGCATCGTCCCGAACGCGCACGCGGTGGGATTCGATCGGAGTGGACCGCGAGAAGTCAGCGCCGTGCGCCTCGCCGACGGCTGCTGTATTGCGGCGAGCGCCGTCATCATCGCAGCGGGTCCATCGGAGGTGGACGCGCTCGCCGGCACCGACTTCGAACCGCGTCTGACGCCGCTCAAGATGGCGACGCTCGATCTGGCGTTACGATCGCTGCCGAAGCCGTCCGCCAAGGTGGCGTTCGGCATCGACGCGCCACTGTACTTGTCAGTGCATTCCGCCGTCGCGCAGCTCGCGCCGTCGGGTGGAGCGCTGATCCACGTGTCGAAGTATCTGCGACCGGGAGAGCGCGTGGGCGCTGAGACAGAACGCGAGCTCGAAACGCTGATGGACATGATGCAGCCTGGATGGCGCGCCGTCGTCGAATCGAAGCAGTTCCTGCCGGCGCTCACCGTCACGCATGCGGAATTGACCGCGGCGCAAGGCGGCGCCGCCGGACGGCCGGCCGCTCGCCTCGACACGTTCGACAACGTCGCGATCGCCGGCGACTGGATCGGGCCCCGCGGTCAGTTGTCGGACGCGGCGGCGGCCAGCGCAGCCGATGCGGTCGCGCACGTGAAAGCAGCCCTAAACGGCCGCCGCCTCGGGCGCGAGACGGGCAGGGTTGCCCGGGAGCTCGCTTCCTGATGGGCGAGGCGCTCGCGATCGGTCCGCTGTTCGAAGAGCACCGCGGTTTCTTGTGGAGCGTCTGCTACCGCATGACCGGGAGCGCCGCGGACGCCGACGATGTGGTGCAGGACACGTTCGTGCGGGCGATGGAGCGTCCGCCGCGGCGGACAGACGAGCCGCTGCGGCCGTGGCTCGTCAAAGTCGCTCTCAATCTCGCGCGCGATCTACTCCGTCGTCGGAAGCGTCGCGAATACG
>WNFI01153460.1_pt2 | contig 24061 bp, 23 predicted proteins | sample 5400471 | NCBI WGS metagenome assembly WNFI01 (sample SAMN13153348, study PRJNA577476) | soil metagenome | isolation source: 100 cm saprolite on Douglas fir-dominated hillslope | place: USA:California | collected 2013-09-17 | reverse complement strand
AGAAATTTCGGATTTGCGATATTTGCATTTGGCACCGGTTTCGCCAGATTAGGGGCCAGCTTCGTGCCGATCTTTGCACAGGTGCCGGCGGAGTCTAACTAGAAGTAGACAACCGAAATGACGCTTTAAAAAGCGTCACTTTCGGCGGATAAAACATTTGGGAACACGCAACCACTTGACTGGACTACAGCACCAGGGAATTCGTACGTCAATAGCGCCGCCTGCGTTAGGCGGCAGGAGCCGTCCACGTGAACGAAGCACCTCGCCTCCTCGATCAATTGCGCCATCAGATCCGCCTGCGGCACTACAGCTACCGTACGGAGCTGACCTACGTGGGGTGGGTGAAGCGTTTCATCCTGTTTCACGGGAAGAAGCACCCGGCCACCCTGGGAGGACCAGCAGTCGAAGCCTGGCTCTCCCACCTGGCCACCGAGCGCAAGGTGGCGGCGGCGACCCAGGCGCAGGCGCTGGCCGCCGTGTTATTCCTGTACAGGCAGGTGCTGAGGACGGAATTGCCCTGGCTGGACAATGTGGTTCGTGCGACCCAGCCGCGGCGTCTTCCAGTCGTGTTGACGCAGGATGAAGCACGCGCCGTCATCGGTCACTTGCAGGGCGTGCACTGGCTGATCGGCGGGCTCCTGTACGGCAGCGGGCTGCGGGTGCTGGAGGCCTTGCGTCTGCGGGTCAAGGATATCGACCTGAAGATCCAGCAGCTGATCGTACGGGACGGCAAGGGCGCCAAGGATCGGGTGACCGTGCTGCCGGCCGCGCTTATTCAGCCGCTGACCGTTCATCTGGCGCGGGTGCGGGAACAGCACAATCTGGCGATCGCCGCAGGCTACGGCGGTGTGGAGCTGCCCCACGCGCTGGCACGCAAGTATCCGCGGGCGCATCTGGACTGGGCCTGGCAGTACGTCTTCCCCTCCGCGCAGGCGTCCATCGACCCGCGCAGCGGGGAACGGCGCCGCCGTCATATGCTGGAGGCGACGATCCAGCGGGCCACGCGGGCGGCCGCGATGCGCGCCGGCATTCTGAAGCCGGTGTCACCGCACACCTTCCGGCACAGCTTTGCCACCCATCTCCTGGAAGGGGGCTACGACATCCGCACGGTGCAGGAATTGCTGGGACACAAGGACATTTCGACCACGCAGATTTACACCCACGTGATGCAGAAGGGTGCCAACGCGGTGCGCAGTCCGCTGGACGCGCGCTGATCGGAGGTGCATCCTGCCACCCAGGAGGGCACATGAAACTCATCTCTTTCCTGCTGACGATGGCGGTGCTTGCAGTACTGGATTCGGCCGGCGCAGCGACCGCACCCGCGGCGACACCCTGCACCGCCCCGGCGCACCATCAGTTCGACTTCTGGATCGGCAACTGGAGCGTAACGGAGAAAGGCAAGCCGGCGGGCAGCAATCACATCGATCGCCTGCTCGGGGGCTGCGCGCTGCTGGAGAACTGGGTGGGTGTGGACGGCAGCCGCGGACACAGTCTCAATTTCTACGATCCGCGGCGCGACCTGTGGCAGCAGACCTGGATCGACAACTCCGCCGCGGCCCTGAATCTCACCGGCCACGTGAGCGGCGGCCGCATGGTGCTGACAGGCGCCAGCAACGATGCCAATACCCATGCACAGCGGATCGATCGCATCACCTGGACGCCGAATGCGGACGGCACCGTGCGACAGCTGTGGGACCAGTCGCAGGATGCGGGCCGGACCTGGAAAGTGGTATTCGACGGGCTGTACACCCGCAAGGCGACCTGACCGGCCGCGCTGGAGCGCACCAGGCTATTCGACCGTGACGCTCTTGGCGAGGTTGCGGGGCTGATCGACATCGGTCCCGCGCAGGATGGCCACGTGATAGGCCAGGAGCTGCAGCGGAATCGTGTAGATGACGGGCGCCTGGAAGGCGCTCACGTGGCGGGGCATCAGGATCACGTGCACGCCATCGCTCGAGGTGAAGCCGGAGTCGGGGTCGGCGAACACGTACAGCTCCCCGCCGCGCGCCCGCACCTCCATCAGGTTCGACTTGAGTTTTTCGAGCAGCTCGTTGTTCGGCGCCACGGTCACGACGGGCATGTCCGCGTCAACCAGCGCGAGCGGGCCGTGCTTGAGTTCGCCGGCGGCGTAGCCTTCGGCGTGGATGTAGGAAATCTCCTTGAGCTTGAGCGCGCCTTCCATGGCCACGGCATGCAGGGGGCCGCGGCCGAGGAACAGGGCGTGCTGCCGGTCGGCGAAGTGCAGGGCGAGCTTGTGTATGGTGGTATCGAGCTCGAGGGTCTTCTCCATCAGTCCGGGCAAGCCGATGAGCTGGCCGACCAGGCTCCGTTCGCGTTCGGCGTCGGCGCCGTGGTGGCGCGCCAGCACGATCACCAGCAGGCCGAGCGCGACCAGCTGCGCGGTGAAGGACTTGGTCGAGGCGACCCCGATCTCGGGACCGGCGCGGGTGAGCAGGACGAGATCCGCCTCGCGCACCAGTGAACTCTCCGGGACGTTGCAGATCGCCAGCGTACCCAGGTAGCCGAGCTGCTTGGCCAGGCGCAGGGCCGCCAGCGTGTCGGCCGTCTCGCCGGACTGCGAGATCGCCACCAGCAGGACGTTCTTCTGCACCACCGGGCTGCGGTAGCGGTATTCGCTGGCGATCTCCACGCGGCAGGGCAGGCGGCAGATCTGTTCGATGAAATAGCGGGCCACGATGCCGGCGTGGAAGCTGGTGCCGCAGGCGACGATGTGCACGCCGGCGACGCGCTCGAACAGCTGCGTGGCCGCCGGCCCGAAAGCGGCCTCGAGCAGCCGGCCGTTGGCGACGCGCTCCTCCAGGGTGTTGGCCACGGCGCGGGGCTGTTCGTGGATCTCCTTGAGCATGTAATGGCTGTACGGGCCCTTTTCGGCGGCGTCGGCGGACAGCTCGCTGTCGCGCGCCGCCCGTTCCGCCGCGTTGCCCTCGCGGTCGATGATGTACACGCTGCTGCGCGTCACCTCGGCCACGTCGCCCTCGTCCAGGAATATGAAGCGGCGCGTGACCGGCAGGAGCGCGGCGACATCCGAGGCGACGAAATTCTCCTCCACGCCGATGCCGATCACCACCGGGCAGCCCACGCGCGCGATGATGAGGCGCGTGGGGTTCTGCTGGCTGATCACGGCGAGGGCGAAGGCGCCCTGGAGTTCCGCCACTGTGGCGCGCACCGCCTCGTGCAGGTCGCCGAGGCGCCCGAGGTGGAAGTGCACGCGATGGGCGATGACTTCGGTGTCGGTCTCGGACTCGAACTGGTAGCCGGCTCGGCCCAGCTCGGCGCGCAGCGCATCGTGATTCTCTATGATGCCGTTGTGCACGATCGCGAGGCCATCGCGCGAGACGTGCGGGTGGGCGTTGCGCTCGGTGGGCGCGCCGTGCGTGGCCCAGCGCGTATGCGCGATGCCGAGCGTGCCGGCGACGGGCGTCGCGGTCAGCGCCTCTTCCAGGGCGCGCACCTTGCCCACGGTGCGGAGCCGGCGCATCTGTCCGTCGGCGCCGACCACGGCGAGACCGGCCGAGTCGTAGCCGCGATACTCGAGGCGCCTGAGCCCTTCGATCAGGACCGGCACGATGTCGCGCCCGGAAATCGCCCCGACTATTCCGCACATCCCTCGGTCACCTTCCCGGCTACTTCCTGTCGGGCCGTCGCCAGGCCTCGACGCTGCGCTGGGTGGATCGCTCCAGGGTGAGGGTGTTGGCTGGAGCATCGGTGGTGATCGTCGAGCCCGCGCCGATCGTGGCGCCCGCGCCGATCCGGACCGGCGCCACCAGCATGCTGCCCGAGCCGATGAAGGCCTGATCGCCGATCTCCGTGCGCCACTTGTTGACGCCGTCGTAATTGCAGGTGATCGTCCCCGCGCCGATGTTGACGTCCGCACCGACGGTGCTGTCGCCCAGGTAGCTCAGGTGATTGGCCTTGGTGCCCGGACCGATCTGCGATTTTTTCACCTCGACGAAATTGCCGATGTGCACTCCCGCCTGCAGCGTGGTCTCGGGGCGGATGCGGCTGAACGGGCCGATCTGGCAGCGCGCGCCGATCTCGGCGCGCTCGATCACGCAGTTGGGCTTGATGTAGGTGCCTGCCCCCACCTGCACCTGGCTGAGCGCGCAGTTGGCGCCGACGTACACCCCGTCGCCCAGCTGCACAGGGCCGTCGAGCACCACGTTGACGTCGAGCACGACATCGCGCCCGCAGTTGACCGCGCCGCGCACGTCGAGCCGGGCCGGATCGATCACGGTGACACCCGCCAGCATGAGTTCGCGCACGCGCTGCCGGCGGTATTCGGCCTCGACCTCCGCGAGCTGCAGTTTGTCGTTGACGCCCTGTACCTCGGCGGCGCTCGTCGCCAGCAGCGGGAGCACCTTCAGCTTGTCCTTCACCGCCATCGCGATGACATCGGTGAGGTAGTACTCGCGCGCGGCGTTGTGGGTCTTGAGCCGCGCGAGCCAGCCTTTCAGGCGCCGGCCATCGACGGCGAGTACGCCCGTGTTGACCTCGCGCAGCCGGAGTTCGCGCGCGCTCGCGTCGCGCTGCTCGACGATCCGCAGCACCTGCCCGCGCGCATTGCGCACGACACGCCCGTAGCCGGTGGGATCGGCCAGCTGTGCCGTGAGCAGTCCCATGCTGTTCGGGCCGGCGAGCTTCAGCAGCGCGCACAGGGTGTCGGCGCGGATGAGCGGCACGTCGCCATACAGCACCAGCACCATTGCGCCGTCCGGCACGCCCGGCATCGCCTGCAGCACGGCGTGCCCCGTGCCGAGCTGCTCGGCCTGGCGCACCCAGCGCAGGTTCGCTTCGCGCACCGCGGTGCGCAGCAGTTCGCCGGCCTGGCCGTACACGACGTGGATCAGATCCGGATTCAGTGCCTTGGCGGCGTCGACGACGTGCGCGAGCAGCGGATAGCCGGCGAGCGGCTGCAGAACTTTCGGCAGGTTCGATTTCATCCGCAGGCCCTGGCCTGCGGCCAGGACGATCACGGACAGCGACTGCGGTTTTCGGGGCTTGGCCGTCATGGAAGAGCCTCAATCTAACACAGGGGCTGCGGCCGTGGTTCAGCCGCCCTGGCACGGCAGGCCGGAGGGTCAGCCCCTGATCTTGCGCAGCCGCTCGATGAGCTTGAGTTGTGCGGCGGCGCGGGCGAGCTCGGCCAGCGCTTCGGCCTGCCCGAGCTTGTCGATCTTGCCCGCGAGCGCTTCCTCGGCGCGCTGGCGCGCGGCCAGCGCCGCGGCCTCGTCCAGATCGTGGGCACGTGCGGCCGTATCGGCCAGCACCGTGACGCGCAGGGGCTGCACCTCGAGCGCACCTCCGCCGACATAGAAGGACTGCTCTTCGCCTTCCACCGGCTGCACGCGCACTTCGCCCGCCTTGAGCAGCGTCAGGAGCGGCGCGTGGCGCGGCGCCACGCCGATCTCGCCCTCCGCGGCCGGCAGGAACACCATCTTCGCCGCGCCCGAGTAGATCTCCCCTTCCGCGCTGACGATATCGACGTGGATGCTCTCGCTCATTGCAGCGTCTTCGCCTTCTCGACCACTTCCTCGATCGAGCCGACCATGTAGAAGGCCTGCTCCGGGAGCGAGTCGTAGTCGCCCGCGAGGATGCCCTTGAAGCCGCGGATCGTGTCCTTGAGCGCCACGATCTTGCCGTCCTGGCCCGTGAACACCTTCGCGACGTTGAAGGGCTGCGACAGGAAGCGCTGGATCTTGCGCGCGCGGAACACGGTGAGCTTGTCCTCTTCGGACAACTCGTCCATCCCCAGGATCGCGATGATGTCCTGCAGCTCCTTGTAGCGCTGCAGCACCGCCTGCACGCGCCGCGCCGTCTGGTAATGCTCTTCGCCCACCACCAGCGGATCGAGCTGGCGGCTGGTGGAATCGAGCGGATCGACGGCCGGGTAGATGCCGAGCGCCGCGATCTGGCGCGAGAGCACTACCGTCGCGTCGAGGTGCGCGAAGGTCGTCGCCGGCGAAGGATCGGTCAGGTCGTCCGCGGGCACGTACACGGCCTGGATGGAGGTGATCGAACCGGTCTTCGTCGAGGTGATGCGCTCCTGCAGCACGCCCATCTCCTCGGCCAGTGTCGGCTGGTAGCCTACCGCGGAGGGCATGCGGCCCAGTAGCGCGGACACTTCGGTGCCGGCGAGCGTGTAGCGATAGATGTTGTCGACGAAGAACAGCACGTCGCGCCCCCGCCCGCTCGCCTGTTTCTCGTCGCGGAAGTACTCCGCCATGGTGAGCCCGGTGAGCGCCACGCGCAGGCGGTTGCCGGGCGGCTCGTTCATCTGGCCGTAGACCATCGCCACCTTGGAATTGCTCAGGGTCTCCTTGTCGATGACGCCCGACTCGATCATCTCGTGATAGAAATCGTTCCCCTCGCGGGTGCGCTCGCCCACGCCGGCGAACACCGACAGGCCCGAATACTGCTTGGCGATGTTGTTGATGAGCTCCAGCATGTTGACGGTCTTGCCGACGCCGGCGCCGCCGAACAGGCCCACCTTGCCGCCCTTGGCGAAAGGCACGAGTAGATCGATTACCTTGATGCCGGTGACCAGGAGGTCCTGCCCGCCCGCCTGTTCATCGTAGGAAGGAGCCGGCCGGTGGATCGGGAGCGTTTCCTTCGCCTCAACCGGACCGCGGTTGTCCTGCGGCACGCCGAGCACGTCCATGATGCGCCCGAGCGTCGCCTGCCCGACCGGCACCATGATCGGTGCACCGGTCGCCTGCACCGCGAGTCCGCGCTTCAGGCCCTCCGAGGCGCCCATCGCGATCGTGCGCACGACGCCATCGCCGAGCTGCTGCTGCACCTCGAAGGTCAGCTCGCCCTCAGCAAGGCGCAGCGCTTCGTAGATCTTCGGCACCGCATCGCGCGCAAACTCCACGTCGACGACCGCACCGATGATCTGAGTAATCTTGCCCGTTGCCATCTGTACTTCCTCGTAACCTAGACCGCCGCGGCTCCGCCCACGATCTCCGCCAGTTCCTTGGTGATCGCCGCCTGCCGCGCCTTGTTATAGATGAGCTGCAGGTCGCCGATGAGCTTGCCCGCGTTGTCCGAAGCGCTCTTCATCGCCACCATGCGCGCCGCCATCTCGCAGGCGACGTTCTCGACCGAACCCTGGTAGACCTGCGACTCGATATAGCGCATCAGCAGCCCATCGAGTATCGGCATCGCCTCGGGCTCGTAGATGTAGTCCCAATATTCCGGCAGCTTGCCATCATTGATCGCCTGCGCCGGCAGCAGCTGTTGCACCAGCGGCCTCTGCGTCATCGTGTTGACGAACTGCGCGTTCACCAGGAACAGCCGGTCGATCCGTCCTTCCCGGTAGGCATCGAGCATGACCTTGACCGCGCCGATCAGGTCCTTGACGTGCGGACGATCGCCCAGGCCCGTGACGCTGCCGAGGATCGGCACGCCGAGGCGCCTAAAGAACGCCAAGCCCTTGCTGCCCAGGATACACAGGTTGATCGCCGCGCCTCGCCCCTGCCACTCGCGCATCAGGTGCAGCACGTTCCTGAACAGGTTCGCGTTCAGGCCCCCGCACAGCCCGCGATCGGTCGAGATGAGGATGACGCCGACCGACTTGGGCTCGCGCTCGACCAGGAAGGAATGCCGGTAGTCCGGGTTGGCCTGGGTCAGATTGCCGATGACACCGCGCATCTTCGCCGCGTAGGGGCGCGCGAGCTTCATGCGCTCCTGCGCCCGGCGCATCTTGCTCGCCGCGACCATTTCCATGGCCTTGGTGATCTTCTGCGTGCTCTTGACGCTGGCGATCTTGGAGCGGATTTCCTTGGTGCCGGGCATGTCTCAGCCCCGAGCGCGCATGATCGCGCGTGTGTCTGGCGTTGCTGAGCCCCCGCCGTCGCTCCCCGACACTCGCTTTGGGCGGGCGCTCAGCAACGCTCCCCCACGCGCAAGAATGCGCGCGCAGGTCGCAGCGGGGTTGCGGATGCCACGGAGCGTACACGCCGTGCCGGCATGAATGGCCTGCAATTCCGTGGAGAACCATGGCGCACGTGCGGCGGGCGGCTGCGGGAGAGCGCGCAAGGGTGCGCGCCCAAAGCGAGTATCGGGGAGCGACGGCGCGCACCCTTGCGCGCCAGGCCCGCGGCCGCTGGCCACATGTCCGTTGCCCACCGTCGAATTGTGCGCCAATCCCGTCATGTCTCAGTACGATCCCGTTTTCGCGAACTCTTCGCAGATCTTCTTCAGCGTCGCCTCGTGCGCCTTCAGCTCCGGCTTCGCATTGATGGCATCCAGGTCCGCCTTGCAGCTGCTGCGCGCGAATCCCTGCAGCGCGGCCTCGAAGTCGACGATCTTGTTGCGCGGCACCTTGTCCATGTGGCCGTTGTTCACGGCGTAGATCGAGAGGGCCATCTCGGCCACCGACATCGGGGCGTACTGTTTCTGCTTCATCACCTCGGTGACGCGCTGGCCCCGTTCGAGCTGCTTGCGGGTCGCCTCGTCGAGGTCGGAAGCGAACTGCGAGAAGGCCGCGAGCTCGCGGAACTGCGCCAGTGCCAGGCGGATGCCGCCGCCGAGCTTCTTGACGATGTCGGTCTGCGCGGCGCCGCCGACGCGCGAGACGGAGATGCCGGCGTTCATGGCCGGGCGGATGCCGGAGTTGAACAGGTCCGTTTCGAGGAAGATCTGTCCATCGGTGATCGAGATCACGTTCGTCGGTACGAAGGCCGTCACGTCGCCCGCCTGCGTCTCGATGATCGGGAGCCCGGTGAGCGAGCCGGTCTTGCCCTTGACGCGGCCCTTGCTGACCATCTCCACGTACTGGGCGTTGACGCGCGCGCTGCGCTCGAGCAGGCGCGAGTGCAAATAGAACACGTCGCCGGGAAAGGCCTCGCGGCCGGGCGGGCGGCGCAGCAGGAGCGAGATCTGCCGGTAGGCGACCGCCTGCTTGGACAGGTCGTCATAGATAATGAGGGCGTCCTCGCCGTTGTCCATGAAGTATTCGCCCATGGTCACGCCCGAGTAGGCGGACAGGTACTGCATGGCCGGGGGGACGGAGGCGGAGGCCGCGACGACGATGGTGTGGGCCATGGCGCCGTGCTCTTCGAGCTTGCGCACCACGTTGGCGATCGAGCTCTGCTTCTGGCCGATGGCGACGTACACGCATTTGATGCCGGAGGTCTTCTGGTTGATGATCGTGTCGATCGCGAGCGCGGTCTTGCCGGTCTGGCGATCGCCGATGATCAGTTCGCGCTGGCCGCGGCCGATCGGCACCATGGCATCCACGGCCTTGTAGCCGGTCTGTACCGGCTGGCCGACGCTCTGGCGGTAGATGACGCCCGGGGCGACACGCTCGATGGGCGCGGTCGCCTTCGCGTGTACCGGGCCCTTGCCGTCGATCGGGATCCCGAGCGCATCGACGACGCGGCCGAGCAGCTCGCGGCCCACGGGCACCTCGAGGATGCGGCCGGTGGTCTTGACGGTAGCGCCCTCGCTGATCGACTTGTAGTCGCCCAGCACGACGGAGCCGACAGAGTCCTGCTCCAGGTTCAGCGCCAGGCCGAACAGGTTCCCCGGGAACTCGACCATCTCGCCATAGCGCACGTCGGCCAGTCCGTGGATGCGGCAGATGCCGTCGGTCACGGACACCACGGTGCCGACGTTGCGGGCCTCGTTCGCGGCGCTGAAGTTCTCGATGCGCGCGCGGATCAGGTCGCTGATTTCGGAGGCTTTGATCGACATGGGTCTTTCCTTTAAAAACTCTTAGCTGGCCGCGGCATTCGCGAGCTGGGCCAGTCCGGCGCGCACGCTCCCGTCGATCACCAGATCGTCGGCGCGCACCACGGCGCCCCCGAGCAGACCTGGGTCGACCTGGCAGTGCAGGCGCACTTCGCGATCGAGGCGCTTGCGCAGCGCCGCCGTGTACTGCTGCTGCTGTTCGCGGTTGAGCTTCACCGCCGAAGTCACGGTGACATCGACCGTGCGCTCAGCCTCGGCGCGCAGCTGCTCGAAGCGCGCGGCGATTTCGGGCAGGAAGCCGAGCCGCCGGTTGGCGGCGAGCGTGGCAATGAAATTGCGCCCTTCGCCATCGAGACGCTTGCCCGCGACACCGGTAATCAGTTCGATGAGTTGGGCGGTACTCACGCCCGGGTTGCCGATCAGCGCCCGGACGCGCGGATCGGAGGTGATGCGGGCGGCGGTTGCCAAGGCCTCGGACCACTGCGGCAGGCGCTTTTGGCCGCGCGCCTGTTGGAAGACCGCCTTGGCATACGGTCGCGCGATGGTGAGGCGTTCAGCCATGGTGGATCTAAAGCCCCGCGGCCAGCTTGTCGAGCAGCTGGGCGTGGGCACGCGGATCGATCTCGCGTTCGAGGATCCTGGCCGCGCCGCTGACCGCGAGCGCCGCGACCTGGCCGCGCAGCTCCTCGCGCGCCTTCTGCGCGTCGAGCGCCACCTGGGCGCGCGCGCTCTCGATGAGCCGCGCACCTTCGCTCTGCGCGGTCTGCTTCGCGGCCTCGACGATCTCGCCGGCGCGTGCCTGCGCCTGGTGCTCGATCGCCAGCGCGCGTTCGCGGGCGCCGCGTAGCATTTCCTCGACGCGTGATTCGGCGGCTGCCAGGTCCTTCTTGCCGCGTTCGGCCGCCGCCAGGCCATCGGCAATCTGGCGCGTCCTCTCCTGGATCGAGCCGGTGATTTCCGGCCACAGGAACTTCATGGCGACCCAGATCACGAGGGCGAAGATCAGCATCTGCGCCAGGATCGTTGCATTCAGGTTCACGGTGCGTACCTCTGTGCCTTGCCCGATGCCGTGGGGCCGATCAGCTGATGCCCTTCAGGAACGGGCTGGCAAAGGTGAAGAACAGGCCGATGCCCACGCCGATCATGGTCACCGCGTCCAGCAGGCCTGCGACGATGAACATCTTGATCTGCAGCATCGGCACCAGTTCCGGCTGGCGCGCCGCGCCCTCGAGGAACTTGCCGCCCAGCAGGCCGAAGCCGATCGCCGTACCCAGCGCGCCCATGCCGATCAGGATTGCCACCGCCACCGCGGTCATGCCCTGGACCTGCGCCAAACTCGCTACGTTACCCATGTCAACTCCTTGGAAACCAAATCCGGTAAACCCAAACCACCCGTCAATGACTGTGTTCGTGCGCCATCGACAGGTAGACGATGGTCAGCATCATGAAGATGAAGGCCTGCAGCAACACGATGATCACGTGAAAGCTCCCCCACAGCGCGCCCATGACGATCTGCACGAACCACCACCACCCGACCCAGAGGCTTTTGGGCCAACTCATGGTGAGCGGGAACAGGCCGATGAGGATCATCACCAGTTCGCCCGCGTACATGTTGCCGAACAACCGCAGTGCGAGGGAGACCGGCCGGGCCACCTGCTCGACCAGGTTGAGCAGGATGTTGAACGGCGCCAGCGCCCAGTGATCGAAGGGATGAAACAGGAACTCCCGGGCGTAGCCGCCCGCGCCCTTCATCCTGACGCTGAAGTACTGCACCAGCAGGAACACCGTGATCGCCATGCCGAAGGTGATGTTCGGGTCCGTGGTGGCGACGGATTTGAACCGCTCCAGGCCGATGCCGCGCTCGGCCACCACCGTCGACCAGAAGTCGACCGGAAACAGGTCGATCGCGTTCATGAACAGCACCAGGCAGAAGATCGTGATCGCCAGCGGCGCGATCAGCGGGCTGGACACGTGCATGCTGTCCTTGACGCTGTTGTCGACCATGGTGACGACGCCTTCCGCATATTTGCGAAAACCGGTGGGCGGCTTGTCGATGGAGCGCTTCGAGAGCCGCACCGCCACCGCAAAGCTGCCCAGGAACAGCAACGCCATCAGCACCGAGCCGATCAGGCTGTCGAGATTGAGCGTCCAGAAGGAATTCTGGCCGAACTGCCACGTCCAGTTCGTCAGATGATGCTGGATGTATTCAGTGACCGAGGCCGGTCCCTGCGTAGCCTCTGCAGCCATCTCGTTCTACTTTCCTTCCGAAGAAAAAACCAGCCCTGACTCTCAGTCGGTGCGGCGCCCCGCCAGCTTTGCCAGTGCCACCCAGTAGGCGGCAAAGGTCGCCACGTAGCCGGCGAACAGCGGACCCGGCGGCAGGCTCCGCCGCCGCAGCACGGCGATGAACAGCAGCACCGTCACCGCGATCTTCAGCGCCTCGCCGCGATAGAAGCCGCGCGCGATCGCCCGGGCATCATCGGCGGTACGGCGCCGGAAGCTGGCCGCCACCTGCACGATGCTGGCCGCAACCCCGATGCCGCCGCCGGCCAGGGCAGCGAGCCCAGCCGGGACGCCGACTATTGCGGCGCAGAGCAACGCGACGACTGCGCTGATCACCGCCTGGCCGGCCACCAGCAGCAGCGCCTGGTGGCGGGCGAGCGCAAAATCATAGTTCGTCAGCGGAATTTCCCGGGCACGCGCCGGGTGCCCGGGCCCCGTCGCAAAGGCGGCGCATTATAGGGAGGGAGCCCCGTCGCTTCAACGCCGCTGCCGCCGCCCAATGCACTACTGGATGTGGGAGAGAATCCCGTCCAGTTCCTCCAGGCTGTTGTACGCCACGACCAGTTTGCCGCGGCCCGTGGAGGCGTGCTGGATCTGCACTTTTGCGCCCAGCTTGTCGGCGAGTTCGCTCTCCAGATGGCTGATGTTGGGATCGCGTCCGCGCGCCCCGGTCGCCTGGGGCGCAGCGCTCGCTCCACGGTCGCCGGCCGGCTGGTTCAGCCGCCGCACCAGCGCCTCGGTTTCCCGTACGGACAGGCCCTTTTTCACCACCAATAGCGCCAGTTCGGTCTGTTTTCGAAGATTTTCGAGCCCAAGTAACGCGCGGGCGTGGCCCATGTCCAGTTCGCGGCGCTCCACCAGCTCGCCGACTTCCGGGGCCAGTTCGATCAGGCGCAGGAGATTGGTCACCGCGGCGCGGGAGCGGCCCACGGAATCTGCAACCTCCTGATGTGTAAGGCCAAATTCGGCGATCAGTCGCTCGAAGGCGCGCGCTTCCTCGAGCGGGTTCAGATCCTCGCGCTGGATATTCTCGATGAGCGACATGGCGACCACGGCGTCGTCGGGTACCGCCCGGATGATGGCCGGGATGTCCTTGAGCCCCGCCTGCTGGGCCGCGCGCCAGCGCCGCTCTCCGGCGATGATCTCGTAGCGTTGCTCCGCCCCGCTCCCTGAACCGGGGAGTGCACGCACGACGATGGGCTGGATGACGCCCTGGCGCCGGATGGAATCGGCCAGCTCGCTCAGCGTGTCGTTGCGCATGTCGGCGCGGGGCTGGTAGCGGCCGCGCTGCAGCAGTTCCACCGGCAGTCGCAGCAGCTGTTCGCCACTGCCCGCGGGCGCTGCCCCGGCCTCCGCGGTCGCCCCGGCCGCCGCGCCCGCGCCGGCGGGACCCGGCGGGGAGATGGGTCGCGCCTGTCCCAGCAGGTCCGCGAGTCCGCGGCCCAGCGTTGGTTTCCTCTGCGTCATGGCATGACACCGGCCTGCACATTGTCCTCCCGCCGGAGCATCTCGCCGGCGAGCGCCAGGTAGGCCAGCGCGCCGCGCGAATCCTTATCGTAGAGCAGCGCGGGCCGCCCGAACGAGGGCGCCTCGGCCAGCCGCACATTGCGCGGCACGACGGTGCGAAAGACCTTCTCGCCAAAATGCTGCAGCAGCTGGCCGCCGACTTCGGTGGCGAGATTGTTGCGCGGGTCGTACATGGTGCGCAGGATCCCCTCGATTTCCAATCCCGGATTGACCGTCGCGCGAATCTGCTCGATCGTCGCCATGAGCGAGGACAGGCCCTCCATGGCGTAGAACTCGCACTGCATCGGCACCAGCACGCTGTCGGCGGCCACGAGCGCGTTCACGGTCAGGATATTGAGCGAGGGCGGGCAGTCGATCAGCACGACCTCGTAGCCCTTGCGGATCGGGGCCAGCGCCTCGCGCAGGCGCATTTCCCGTCCGCTGCTCAGTGCCAGCAGGCGTACCTCGGCCGCCGTGAGGTCCTGGTTGGCCGGGAGCAGCGCCATGTCGACTTCCGCCAGGCGCTGCACGGCCTGGGCGGCCGTGCACTCGCCCAGCAGCACCTCGAGCGTGCCGCGCTCGAGGGTGGACTTGTCGATACCGCAGCCGGTGGTGGCGTTGCCCTGCGGGTCGAGGTCGATCAGGAGGACCTGCCGGCGCGTGGCCGCCAGCGAGGCGGCCAGATTGACGGCCGTGGTGGTCTTGCCGACGCCGCCTTTCTGGTTGGCCACTGCGATCACGCGTTGCATGGGGCAAGTGTAGGGCAGCTTCGGCGCTTGCGGGTAAACTTGCGCCGATGAAAATGGCGGCGAAGAAGTGGGCCTCTGCCTTCCTGGTCGCCGCGGCCTTTGCGGCGGCGACCTACGCACTGTGGGGCTGGGCCAACCGCCCGGACACCGAGGCGCCGTGGCCGAAGCGGGTGCAGGGCATGGCATTCTCGCCCTTCCGTGCCGACCAGGACGGACGCCTGAACGAGTATCCGAGCAGCGCGCAGGTCGATGAGGATCTGCAGCTCCTGGCCGGACGTGTGTTCGCGCTGCGCACCTACGGCACCGGCGGGAGCCTCGGCGATGTGCCAAGGCTGGCGGCACGGTACGGCATCAGCGTCGCCGTCGGTGCCTGGCTCGACAAGGACCGGGCCACCGACAAGGCGCAGGTGGACAAGGCCATCGCGCTGGCGCAGGCCTACCGCAATGTCGTGCGGGTGTTCGTCGGCAACGAAGTGATGCTGCGCGGCGACCTGCCGCTCGGGGAATTCACCGCCTACATTGATCGCGTGCGCCAGGCCGTGAGCGTGCCGGTCGGCACGGCCGAGACCTGGGCCACCTGGCTTAGATTTCCGGAGCTCGCGCGTCACTGCGACTTCCTCGCCGTGCACCTGCTGCCGTACTGGGAAGGACTGGACGTCGAAGCGGCGGTGGACGTGGCCTTCCAGGACCTGCAGCGCGTGCAACGGGCCTACCCGGACAAGCAGGTGATCATCGGCGAGGTGGGCTGGCCCTCGGATGGCCGCACGCGTGGCAATGCGGTGGCCTCGGCCTCCAACGAGGCGCTGTTCCTGCGCCGCTTCCTGGCACGCGCGGATGCGGAGAAGATCCGCTACTACATCATGGAGGCCTTCGACCAGCCGTGGAAGGCGGAGGGCGAAGGGGGCGTCGGCGCCTACTGGGGCGTGTTCGACGTCGACCGGCAGGTGAAGTTCGAATTCACCGCGCCGATCGTGCGCATTCCCGAGTGGCGCGTGCTGGCCGGCATTTCGGTCACGATCGCCCTGCTGCTGCTCGGCCTGTTCTACGTGCACAGCGGCTCGCTCCGCACCCGCGGGCGCTCCATGCTGGCGGTGGTCGTGTACGCGGCGGCCACCGCGGCGGTGTGGATCATCTACGACTACACGCAGCAGTACCTGACGATCACGACGCTGCTGGTCGGCGCACTGCTGATCCTCGGCATGCTGGGCGTCATCGCGGTCCTGTTCGCCGAAGCCCACGAGTGGGCGGAGGCGCACTGGATCCGCGCGCATTCGCGCCTGCTGGCGCCGCGCCGCCTGGAACGCACCGCCCTGCCCAAGGTGTCGGTGCACGTGCCGGCGTACAACGAGCCGCCCGACATGCTGATCGAAACGCTCGATGCGCTGGAGGGGCTCGACTATCCGGATTTCGAAGTGCTCCTGATCGACAACAACACACGCGATGAAGCCGTGTGGCGCCCGGTCGAGGCGCACTGCGCCCGGCTCGGCCCGCGCTTCCGTTTTTTCCACGTCAGCCCGCTCGCGGGCTTCAAGGCGGGCGCGCTGAACTTTGCACTGGCGCAGACGGCCCCGGAGGCCGAGGTCATCGCGGTCATCGACAGCGACTATCGCGTCGATCCGGGCTGGCTCCGTGACCTGGTGCCCGGCTTCAAGGATCCGAACATGGCGATCGTGCAGGCCCCGCAGGACTACCGCGACGAGCACGAGAATGCCTTCAAGTCGATGTGCTACGCGGAATACCGCGGCTTCTTCCACATCGGCATGATCACGCGCAACGAGCGCAACGCGATCATCCAGCACGGCACGATGACGCTGGTGCGCTCACGGCTCCTCGCCGCGCTGGGCGGCTGGGCGGAGTGGTGCATCTGCGAGGACGCGGAACTCGGCCTGCGCGTCTTCGAGGCCGGCTACCAGGCCACCTATCTGCCCCTCAGCTATGGCCGCGGACTGATGCCCGATTCTTTCATCGACTACAAGAAGCAGCGCTTTCGCTGGGCCTACGGTGCGATGCAGATCCTGCGCTACCACGCGCGCGCGCTGCTGCGGCCCGGCAGCAGCACGCTGACCGCGGGCCAGCGCTACCACTTCGTCGCCGGCTGGCTGCCCTGGATCGCCGATGGACTGAACCTGCTGTTCAACGTGGCGGCGATCGGCTGGTCGGTGGCGATGATGCTCCGGCCCACGCGCATCGATCCGCCGCTGCTGATGTTCTCGGTGCTGCCCCTCTCGCTGTTCACCTTCAAGCTGGTGAAGCTCGTGCACCTCTACACCCACCGCGTCGGCGTCGGCCTGCGGCAGACCTTTGCCGCCGCGATCGCCGGCCTGGCGCTCTCGCACACCATCGGGCGCGCGGTGCTCAAGGGGCTGGTCACGCACGGCGAACCGTTCTTCCGGACCCCGAAGCGCGCCGGGCGGCATGCGCTGCTGCTGGCCCTGGCCGGCGCCTGGGAAGAAGGGGCGATGATGCTGATGCTGTGGGGCGTCGCCTTCGGCCTGTACTCCCTGCCGACGGAATTCACCAGTCCGGATCGGACGATGTGGCTCATCGCCCTGCTGATCCAGTCGATTCCCTACACGGCAGCGGTGCTGGTGTCGCTGGCCAGTGCCCTCAACCTGCCGGCGGCACTGCTGGAGCGCCGCGTTGCCGAGGCTGTGCAAGCAACGTGACCAGGCACCGCTCGGCCCTGATTCCCGGGATCTGCAGCGGGCGCACGCCGGCAAGCTGCCAGCCGGCGCTCAGCGCGGCGAGTGCGGCGAGTTCCTTGTCGGGGTGCCGGCCCTTGTAGGCAATCAGGCGGGTGCCGGCCGCTGCGAGCGGGCGCGCCAGGCGTGCGAGTTCGGGCAGCGGGGCGAGGGCGCGCGCGACGATCGTGTCGAAGGGCGAGTCGGGAGGCAGCGCCTCGGCGCGCGCGTGGAGCGCGCGCACATTGGGCAGAGCCAGCGCGCGCGCCGCGTGCTCGACGAAGCGGATCTTCTTGGCGGTGCCGTCGATGAGCGTGAACTCGCGCTCCGGATTCACGATGGCGAGCGGCAGGCCCGGAAAACCGGCACCGGTGCCCAGATCGGCAATTCTCGTGCCCTGCAGCTCGTTGCTGGCGGCCAGGCTGTCGAGCAGGTGGCCGGCGATCATCGCCGCGCGGCCGGTGATGCGGGTGAGGTTATAGGCGCGGTTCCACTGCTCGAGCTCATCGAGCAGCTGCAGGAGCTGTCCGGCCTGGACCGCCCCGATCCTCACCCCAAGCTGTGCGGCACTGCCGACTAATGCGTTCACGCTGCTCGCCTGCATGGGTTGCCTTGTACGCGATAGAGGGCACAATGCCTACTGTCTGCACTTCCCGGGAACGATAGCAGGGCAATGCTCCGGTTCAACTGCGTGGGCGCCGCGGCGCTGTGCCTGGCCTCGAGCCTGCTGGCCGCGGGCGCTCCGGCGATTGCGGCGCGCACGGCCGAGGGCGGCGCGGTGCTCGATGGCGTGCCGCCCGGCGATGCGGCGATCGCCACCGCGGTGGGCCGATATGCCGCGGCGGGCGAAGCGCGCCTGCTCGACTGGCTCAGTGACGGCGAACTGCTGATCGCGGCCCGCACGGATTCGCGTGAGCAGTTGCAGCGCCTGCGCGCCGCAGGTGGCGAGGCTCCGGTCCCGGCGAGCGTTGAAAAGGTGGGCACGGCCGGGGAGACCCTGCGCGCGGTGGGAGCGCCGGCCTTCCGCAGCGAGGCCCTGTTCCTGCTGCGCGCAGAGACCGGAGCGGACGGCGCCGCCGGCGCGGCCCTGTACCTGCAGCCTCTGGACGGCGGTGAAGCGCGCCTGCTGGTGAGCGCCGCGGCGCACCCGGGCACGCCGGTCTGGGCGCACGACGGTCGCAGGCTCGCCTTCAGCGCAATGCTGCGCGAGGGCCAAAATGCCGATCTGTACGTGCTCGATACCGCCGGTGGCAGCGAGCCGCGGCTGCTGGCCGCGGGCACGAGCGCCTCCTGGCAGGTGCTGGACTGGACCCGCGCCGATCGGGCCCTGCTGGTGCGCCGTCCGGTTCCGGGGGCGGGCGATGAACTGCTCATGGTGGACATCGAGACCGGCGCCCTGCGGCGCGTCGATGCCCCGGGAGAGCGTTCCCCGGGCTACGGGCACGTCGGCGAAGCGCAACTCTCCCCGGACGGCCGCGGCATTTATTTCATCACCGATCGTGGCAGCGATTTTTCCCAGCTGCGCTATGTCGATCTCTACGGCGCCGCCAACCAGCTGCTCAGCCTGCCCGTCAACCATGACGTCGAGCATTTCGCCGTCGGCCCCGACGGGCGGTATCTCGCCTACTCCTGGAACGAAGACGGTTATAGCCGCCTCACCGTGATCGATCGCAAGGCGGCGCTCGAGAGTGCTCCGGCGGAGCTGCCTGCCGGCGTGATCGCGGCGCTGAAGTTCGATCGTGGCGGCACCCGGCTCGCGCTCGAGCTCGCGCCCAGCGCTGCGCCGCGCGGCGTCTACGTGTACCAGCCCGCATCGGGGGCGCTGGTGCGCTGGACGCGCTCGGAACTGGGTGCGCTCAGTGCCGCGCAGCTGGTGGCTCCGCAGACGGTCCGCTTCCCGACCCTGGATCGCCCGGCCCGGAGCCCGCGCACGCTTACGGCGCTCCTGTACCGGCCGCGCAGCGCCGGGCCGCATCCGGTGCTGGTGATGCTGGGCGATGGGAGCGCGGGAGCGATGCCGCTGGCGCAGCTGGATCTGTTCGTGCAGTACTGCGTCACCGAACTGGGATTCGCCGTCGTCGTCCCCGGGTTGCGCGAGGGCGAGGCGGGCCTGCTCGACCTGGGCGCATTGCTGGCGTGGCTGGGCGCGCAGCGGGATCTGCAGCGCGAGCATGTGCTGCTGCTGGGCCGGGGCGCCGGCGGCAGCCTCGCGCTCACCGCACTGGGGCTCTACAGCGATCGGCTGGCCGCGGCCGTCAGCATCGACGGCAACGCCACGAGCGCGCAGCTCGCGCCGATCCGCGCTCCGGTACTGCTGGTGCGTGGCCTGCTGGATCCGCCGCTGGACGCCGGTGCCGCCGAGCAGCTGCTGTGGCGGCTGCGCAGCGCCAAAATCAGGACGTGGTTCATCGCGCCGCGCGAATCCGGCGGCAGGCTCAGCGGCAGCGCGGACCTGGATGAGGTCCGGCGCGTCATCGCGCAGTTCCTCCTCAGCAGTCTCGGCCCCTGATCTACAGCCAGTTGCGGCGCAGGACGGTCTTCAGCGCCGGACGCTGCGCGCCGTAGTAGTCGGCCACGGCCTTGATGTCCGCCGCGGACAGCTGCCCGACAAAGGGCGCCATGACCGGGTTCTTGCGATCGCCCTTCTGATACTCGAGCAGCGCGCGCATCAGGTAGTCGGCGTGCTGGCCGCTCAGGGTGGGGTAATCGCCGGTGATGCCGACGCCATCGCGTCCGTGGCAGGCCGAGCACAGTTCCGCGACCTTGGTGGGCACGGCACCGCTGGTCGGCGCCCCCGGCGTCAGCGGCGTGCCGGCCAGGTAGGCGGCGACGTCCTCGATGTCCTGGTCGCTGAGCGAACTGGCCTGCGCGTACATGGTGCCGTGGGCGCGTTCCTTGCCGCGGTAGCTCTTGAGGGCGGCGACGAGATATTCCGGGTGCTGGCCGACCAGCTTGGGCACGCTGTAGGTCGGGTAGACGTTCTTGTAATCGTCGATGCCGTGGCAGCCGAGGCAGGTATAGCCGATCTGCTTGCCGCGCTGGGCGTCGCCGCCGGCCTGCGCCGTGACCGCCGCAGCCAGCGCCAGCGTCACCACCGCCAGCCTGAGCACCGCGACCCGGACCGGGGACATCGACATCGAGCTCATGATCGGACTCCGCAGTAACCGGGCGCGGCCCGCCGTAAAATGGCCGCAAAGTGTACGGATTCACCGCCGGATTTGCCACTGCATGATCGCCCTGATCCAGCGCGTCACGACGGCCCGGGTGCAGGTCGCAGGCCGCACCCAGGGCGAAATCGGCGCGGGCCTGCTGGCCCTGATCGGCGTGGAGCAGCATGACGGCCCTGCCCAGGCCCAAAGACTCCTGGAGCGCATGCTCGATTACCGCGTGTTCGCCGACGCCGCCGGCCGCATGAACCGATCGCTCCGCGACACGGCGGGCGGTCTGCTGCTGGTCCCGCAGTTCACCCTGGTGGCCGACACCACCTCGGGCAATCGCCCGGGTTTTTCCCGCGCGGCCGCGCAGGCGGAGGCCCGCGCCCTGTTCGAGCTGCTGCTGGGCGCCGCGCAGGCCGCGCACGCGCCGGTGGCGGCGGGGATGTTCGGCGCCCACATGGAGCTCACGCTGACCAACGACGGCCCGGTGACCTTCTGGCTGGCGGTACCGCCGGCCGCGACTGCACCGGAAGCGTGATGGCCAGGCCAATTGGCGCGCCATGGCTGCGGCCAGGCTGCCAGTTCGCCTATCATCGTGGCTCAGTCAAATCCGGCTTAGGCCTTAGGAGTCCACCATGGACCTGTTTTCGCCACGCCATCTGCTGATCATCCTGGTGGTCGTACTGCTGGTATTCGGCACCAAGAAACTGCGCAGCATTGGTTCGGACCTGGGCGCGGCGGTCCGCGGCTTCAAGAAATCCATGAACGAGGGCGAGCAGGAACAGCAGACCGCACAGAAACAGTTGCCCGCCGGCGCCAAGGACGCGGAATTCAGCGAGGCTGCACCCGGCGCCAACCCGCCTCACAAGGATGACAAGCCCGTCTGACGTACTGGGCCGGCCAATGCTCGATATCGGATTCTCGAAGATCCTGGTCATCGCCGCCCTGGCGCTGGTCGTACTGGGACCGGACAAGCTCCCGCAGGTCGCCCGCACCATCGGCCGCTGGGCCGGACGCGCGCGCGCGATGGCGCGGCAGTTTCGCGACCAGCTCGAGACCGAAACGGAGAGTCTCAACCTCAACGTAAAGCTGACGCCGACCGCGGCGCCTGAGCCGACGGCGACGACTGCGCCGGCCGCGACGCCAGCACCGGGCGCGACAGCAGGGCCGACCGACGTCCCGGCCCAGCCGGCCGCCACGCCCGCCCCCGCTGCGAGTCCTCCACCCGCGGACGCTCCAGCGCATGACCGGGGAGAATGAACCGCTCCTCGAGGGCACCCTGATCTCGCACCTGCTGGAGCTGCGCACGCGGCTGATGCGTGCCTTCCTCGCGGTCATCCTGGTGTTCATTCCCTGCGCGCTGTATTCGAACCAGCTGTTCGAGTGGCTCTCGCATCCCCTGCTGCAGCAGCTCCCGGCCAACAGCATGCTGATTTCCACCAGCATCACCGCGCCCTTCACCACGCCGCTCAAGCTCGCCTTCGTCGCCGCGCTGGTGGTGGCGATGCCCTACGTGTTCTACGAGCTGTGGGCCTTCATCGCGCCCGGCCTGTACCGCAAGGAAAAAAGCTTCGCGGTGCCGCTGCTGGTCTCCTCGGTGCTCCTCTTCTATGTCGGCGTGGCCTTCGCCTACTACGCGGTGTTTCCGCTGATCTTCAGATTCTTCGTGAACACGACGCCGCACGGCGTGCAGATGATGGCCGACATCAGCATGTACATGGAGTTCGTGGTGGTGCTGCTGTTTTCCTTCGGCATCGCCTTCGAAGTGCCGGTCGCGGTGGTGCTGCTGGTGCTGATGGGCATCGTGCCGCTGGAAAAACTCACCCGCAGCCGCGGCTACGTGCTGATCGCGGTGTTCATCATCGCCGCCATCCTCACGCCGCCGGATGCGATCTCGCAGACCGTGATGGCCGTGCCGATGTATCTGCTGTACGAGGGCGGGATCCTGTTTGCGCGCCTGGTGGCGCGGAGCCGGGAAAAACACAAGAAAGCAGTGGGGGACGAGGAATGAGCACATCGACCGGTTCGCTCGAGGCCGTGCAGGCGGAACTGACCTGGCGCGGCCTGATCCTGGGCATCCTGATCACCGGGGTGTTCACTGCGGCCAACGTGTACTTCGGGCTCAAGGCGGGCCTGACCTTCGCCACCTCGATTCCGGCGGCGGTGATCTCGATGGCGGTGCTGCGCGGCTTCCAGGGCATGACCGTGCAGGAGAACAACATCGTGCAGACGATCGCCTCGGCGGCCGGCACGCTGTCCGCGCTCATTTTCGTGCTGCCCGGACTGGTGATCGTCGGCTGGTGGACCGGGTTCCCCTACTGGGTGTCGTTCGCGATCTGCGCGCTGGGCGGGACGCTGGGCGTCATGTACTCGATTCCGCTGCGGCGCGCGCTGGTCACGCAATCCGACCTGCCCTATCCGGAAGGCGTGGCCTGCGCCGAGGTGCTGAAGGTCGGCGGCGGCGAGCACGCCGAGGCGGCGGCGGTCGAGGAGAGCAGGGCCGGTCTGCGCGCCGTGGTCTGGGGTTCGATCGTCTCGGCGGTGTTCGCGCTGGTGGTGGCGACGCGCATCTTCGCCGGTGACGTGGTGCATTACTTCCGGGTCGGGGGCGCACGCGGCGGCGTGACGGGCTTTGATTTCCTGCTGTCCTTCGCGCTGTTCGCGGTCGGGCACCTGGTGAGACTGTGGGTCGGCGTCGCGATGCTGGTCGGTGCGATGATCGGCTGGGTCTGGGGCGTGCCGCACTATTCGGCCCTGCTCGCCAGCCATGATTCGATCACGCAGCTGGCGCAGTCGGTCTGGAGCCACCAGGTGCGCTTCGTCGGCGCGGGCACCATCGCCGTCGCGGCGGTGTGGACGCTCGCCAAGCTGGTCAAGCCGGTCATGGCGGGCCTGAGCTCGGCGCTGGCGGCCTCGCGCGCGCGCGCCGCCAGCGGTGGCCAGCACATGCTGCCGCGCGTCGAGCGCGACAGTCCGATCGGGCTGGTCGGCCTCATCTCGCTGGTGTGCATGGTACCCGTCGGCTTCCTGCTCGCGGACTTCAGCGCCAGCAGCGGGCTGGGTGGGCACATGCTCGCCATGGTGCTGGGCGGCCTGATCTACATCACGCTGATGAGCTTCTTCGTATCCGCGGTCTGCGGCTACATGGCCGGGCTGATCGGTTCCTCCAACAGCCCGCTCTCCGGCATCGGCATCCTGGTGGTGATCGGCGCGGCGCTGCTGCTGGTGCTCGGCCTGCGCGCCAGCGTGCCGGTCAGTGGCGAAAAATCGCTGGTGGCCTTCGCGCTGTTCGTCACCGCGATCGTGTTCGCCGTCGCGACCATCGCCAACAACAACCTGCAGGACCTGAAGACCGGCCAGCTCGTCGACGCGACGCCGTGGAAGCAGCAGCTCGCGCTGGTCATCGGCGTCATCGCCGGCGCCGCGATCATTCCGCCGATCCTCGATCTGCTCAACCACGCCTACGGCTTCGCCGGCGCTCCCGGTCCGCACCACGAGCACCCGCTGCCGGCGCCGCAGGCCGGCCTGATCTCGGCGCTCGCGCAGGGCGTGATCCAGAACAGTGTCGACTGGAGCCTGCTGCTCATCGGCGGCCTGATCGGCGTGGGAGTCATCATCGCCGACGAGTCGCTGCGGCGCTTCACCCGCTCCGCGCACCTCTCGCCGCTCGCGGTGGGCTTAGGGATCTACCTGCCGACGCAGAGCACGCTCATGGTGGTGGTCGGCGCGGTGGCCGGCTGGTATTACGACCGGCGTGCCGAGCGCGGCCCGAAGGCCGAATCGACCAAGCAGCTGGGCGTGCTGCTCGCCTCGGGGATGATCGTCGGGGAAGGCCTGGTCGGCGTGCTCATCGCCGCCTTCGTGGCCTTTTCCGGCAAGGATTTCCCGCTGGCGCTGGTCGGAGACGCCTTTGCCAACCAGCCCGCGGTGTGGATCGGCGGCGGGGGCTTCGCCCTGACGGTCTTCCTGCTGT
>WNFI01033376.1_pt1 | contig 24066 bp, 23 predicted proteins | sample 5400471 | NCBI WGS metagenome assembly WNFI01 (sample SAMN13153348, study PRJNA577476) | soil metagenome | isolation source: 100 cm saprolite on Douglas fir-dominated hillslope | place: USA:California | collected 2013-09-17 | reverse complement strand
TATCCGCGGTCTAGAATAGCGCTCCATGAGCAACTCTCCGATTAAGTTTGGCACCTCGGGATGGCGCGGCCTGATCGCCGACGATTTCACGTTCGCCAATGTGCGCCTGGCGGTCACCGCCATCGCGGGACACGTGAAAGCCAAGTCGAAGGAACCCACAATTCTGGTGGGCTACGACACGCGCTTCTATTCCGAAGAATTCTCCCAGCTCGCCGTGGATATCCTGCAGCACCACGGCATTCGAACGCTGCTGTGCGAAACATTCACGCCCACGCCCGCGGTCGCTTTCGAAATCATGCGCCGCAAACTCGACGGCGCCATCAATTTCACAGCCAGCCACAATCCCGCCCAATATCATGGCCTGAAATTCTCCTCGGCCGACGCGGGCCCCGCGCTGCCGGAAGTCACCAAAGATATCGAAGCGCGCGTCGCGAAAATGATCGAGAAAGACGGCCCGTTTCCAATGTCGCCCGCTTCGGCAAGTCACGGCAAAAGGCCAGTCGGCGAAAAAGTCAATTTGCGCGGAAACTATTTGAAGCGCCTCGAAGAGCTCGTCGATTTCGAGACGCTGCGCAAGGCCAAGCCATCTTTGGTTGTGGACGCGCTCCACGGCTGCGGCGCCGGCTATCTGGACCGCACCCTCACCGATCACGGCGTCACGGTGCAAACCATGCGCGCGGAACGCGATTGCCTGTTCGACGGAACCGGGCCCGACGTCTCCGAAGAGAATCTCGCACCACTTCGCAATGCCGTAGTTGATTCGAAAGCAACGGCGGGCCTGGCCACCGATGGCGACGCTGACCGTTTCGGCATCGTCGATCGCGACGGCACGTGGATTCAGCCCAACCTGATCCTCGCGCTGGTGTACGACTATCTGGTGGAAACACGAAAATGGAAAATGCCCGCCGCACGCAGCGTTGCGACGACGCAAATGATCGACGCGGTCGCCAAGTTGCACGGCCAAACCGTCCATCAGACGCCCGTGGGCTTCAAATACATTGGCCAGCTCATCCGCGAAGACAAAATCGCCCTGGGCGGAGAAGAAAGCGCCGGGCTCACCATTCGAGGCCACATCCCGGAAAAAGACGGCATTCTCGCGTGCCTGCTGGTGGCGGAAATGATCGCGGCGCGCGGCGCTTCCATCGGCGAACAAGTTCGCGCGACGTACAAAAAACTCGGCCGCGAATTCTGGCCCGTCCGCGAGAATCTTCATCTTTCCGACGAACAAAAGGCAAACTTCCGGCACGGAGCCGCTGCTTCGCCTGTACGTCGAAGCCGAAAGCGCCGCCGCTTCCGCGAAGTTGACGCGCGAAGCATCACAATGGGTACTGCAAAATTGAACAAGATGCGTGCCAATGAAAAAAGCCAGCCGCACCTGCGCCATTACGGGCCCGCGCTCCTCGGCCTTCTGGTGCTTGTCCTAGTGGTGCACGATATTTTCGGCACCCACGGTTTTCTGGCCATGCGCCGCACGCAACAGGAAATCAAAAAAGTAACCGCCAATCTGGATCAGTTGAACAAGGAGAATCTTCAGCTGGAGCAGGAAGTGAAAGAGCTGAAGACCGATCCGCACAAAATTGAAAAAATCGCCCGTGACGAACTTGGCCTTGCCAGGCCCGGCGAGGTGATCATCAAGATCCCCCGTTCGCAGCAGTTGCCGCAAGACTCTGCTGCGAAGCCCTGACCCTCCATTTTTTCCACGTCGTGCGCGCGAGCGAAAGCCCCAGCATCGCCAGGAAAATCGTAATCAGCCCCGCCGTGGCCTTCAGCGCGCTGCACTGCCCCTTGGGCAGGATGGAAAATCTTCCGTAAACAAATTCGATGTGCACCCAGTACACCAGCAGCGAGGTATTCCCGAGCTGGATGATGGGGCTGAAACCTTTTTGCGCAAGCCCCCAACGGCACCAGGCATAAACCAGAAAAAGTATTATCAGCAAGATGCCGCAGCGCATCAGGAGGAAATTCGGACCGCTGTGCCAGTAGTCGTAAACCGCGTACAGCCGCGCGCGTGACGAATCGAACAAAACCGACAAGACGCAGGCAAGGATTCCCGTGCCGCCCAGCGCCGCAAACATCAGCCCTTCCCTGCGCCTGGCAAAATCCGAAAACAGGAGAAATCCCACGGCGAGCCCAGCGAAAGCAAACGCGGACCAGGGAAACAACGGAAAGAGCCACGGCTGCGGCTGATCGAAGATGTGCACGCCGTTGATGTAGGACTCGATGGGCCAGGGCAGGAACTTCGGCCGGTGCGTCGTCCAAAGAGGTGGCGTTGCCATGGCCACTATCACCGCCGCGAAAACACCTCCGAAGATCCCCAAATTTCGAGAGTATCGGACAGCAAAGGTTTGCGCTTGTAGGGGCGCAGCATGCTGCGCCCCTGTAGAGGTAGCCTTTACCGTGACGTCACTCCGCGACGTGAGCCAGCACAGCACTCCCATGAGCATCATCGAAAGCCCGAGGATGTTTAGAACGTCGATGCGCAGGAGATCCGTCCACGGCGACCAGGGATAGCCGAGCGAAAATTCCTGCATGCGAAACAGAAGACCCATCCCAAAAATTTCCGCGCCGCGCAAAATCGTTTGCTTCGCGATGGCGTTGCGCGCGACTCCCTTCTCCCGCAATTTTTCCGTCACCAGCGCAAACGAAACGCCCGCCAAGAAGATGAAAAGCGGCGCGGGCAGCGTCCCGCCCAGCCGCGACCACCCAATCAACGACGGCGATTTCTTGGCCTCCGGACTCATCCAGGAGTCGTAGCAATGCGTCTGGAACATCAGCACGCAGGCGAGGCCGCGCATCCAGTCGATATAGGCGAGGCGTCTTGCCGGAGTTTGAATTTGGTCTGTCATTGGTGTGCGATACAATTCCCCCTTGCCTGCCACGCGCCAACTCGGCCTGCTCTCCATGCTGGGCCTGTGGGCCGTTTTGACTCTTACCGGAGCGCTGTATTCCACCTGGCTCGGGTACGGCGGGCGCGATTTTGCGGCCACGCTGACGACGTTTGCATTCTTCTTTCTGGTGATGCTGCTCTTTGCCGCGCGCGCCGTGGACAGCGGCCTCGCCTCGCGCTTCGGCGCCGGCGGCGGCTACCTGCTCGGCGTCGCAGTGTTCCTTGTCTACCTGATTTATCTCCTGGGGACAAATACTTTCGCGTTTGGCCGTGCGGCGGCGGTGGCCGGGCTGATTTTCGTGCCGCTGGCGCTGGTGGCTTCCGCCGAGCGCAAGCCACCCGGCGCATGGCAGGATTTTGCGACGATTCTTGCAGTTTGGCTGGCCGTGAAGCCGCTGCCGAATCGCTGGGGATGGTCGTTGTCGCACTGGCTCTGGCCATACCCTGGCGGGCGCCTCGCCTACGCTTTCACGGTGCTCCTCTGCGTAAACGTCGCCCTGGCGTGTTTCGTGCTTCTCCGCCGCGTCAACGGTGTCGGCTATTCGATTGGCTGGGGCCGCCACTGGAGCTTTTTCATCCTCGCAAGTTTCATCGTCTTCGACTGCATCGCCATTCCGCTGGGCCACGCGATCCACTTCATTCAATTCGAACCGCAGTGGTCGCAATGGAAGTCGCTCCCGTTGGTGGCACTCGGCATTTTGTTCTTCACGGCGTGGCCAGAGGAGTTTCTCTTCCGCGGTCTGCTCCAAAACTTGCTTGCGCGGGCATCCCAGAGCGATCTTGCCGGCTGGTGGACCGCTTCCATTCTCTTTGGCTTCTCGCACATCACCAACATGGGCTTTCCCAACTGGCGCTACGTGGTGCTGGCCTCCATCGCCGGCTTTTTCTACGGCTGGACTTGGCGCAAAACCGGCTCGATCTTCGCCTCCGCCCTGGTCCACGGCGCCGTCGATGTCACGTGGCACTTCCTTTTCCGCACGGTCTAGTCTAGCCGCCGTATTCTATGAAACGGAATCCTGAGCCTTGCATCCAACCTGGCAAGGAATCCCGGGGTGGGCTCAGTGCCCGTCCCGCACCCACAGAGAACGCGAAACGCATATAGGAGGAGAGAGATGGCGGAAACGATGACGGCGGATCAAGCAGTGTTCCTGCTGCAGAACGTGTACCTGGGACCGTTGAAAACAGAGAGCCGCACGACGAAGAAAATTCTTGAGGCGGTGCCGGCGGACAAAGATGACTACCGCCCGGACTCCGCTTCAAGAAGCGCGATCGAACTCGCGCGGCACATTGCCGCGGCGGACAATCGGTTTGTCGAAACCGTGATCAACGGCGTGTTCGACACGAATCCGGCGATGATTCCGGAAAACGTCAAGACACCCGCTGAAATTGCATCGTGGTACGAGGAGCGCTACGCGAAGAATTTCGAAGCGCTCACAAAACTGACCGGCGAGCAATTGGTGAAGATCGTGGATTTTCGCGGTATGTTTCAGCGGCCTGCAGTGACGTTTCTGATGTCCGGCCTGCACCACACCATTCATCATCGCGGCCAGCTCTCATCGTACCTGCGATGTATGGGCGCAAAAGTGCCTTCGATTTACGGCGAGAGTTACGACGACGCGCAGGCGCGCAAGGCCGCTCAGGCCTAAAAAGTTTTCTGGTGAGAGGCTGACACCGGACGACTCCGAAGAGAGGGCTGGAGGCCCACTCTTAGAGGCGCTTGGCCTTGCGACCAGCAAATAGTGTGACTTGTTTCATCCGCGACTGCATCAGCCGCGGCATGTTATTGGGCGGGGCCCGGGAGCAGGTGCTTCAGAAGTTGGGTTGGATATTATGCTGTGCACAAGTGAGGCGTGCCTCCAGTGTCGTTACAAATGGATCTTTGCTTATTTGCACTAGGCGAGAGGCGCCGCGGCTCTCTTTGACTACCACAGGAGAAGCTCCCACAATCAGAGCTTCTTTGGGAATACGGTAAAGGTCACCTGTACCACGCTCGACGTAAGTGCCAGGCTCTCGGATATCTTCCCACATTTGTTCGGGAAGCATTGTCCGGTGCGTTGACTCAACCGATGGACTCATAGCAGGTGCAGCCATAAGTTTGCCCTCCTTTTCCTAATTTTTTGTTGTTTCCTAACCGGACTCCCGAGCCTCGCTTCCAAGAAGCTATACCCATTGAAGGGGGCAGTCAACAACCGTCTATGTTTCTCCCTTCAGTGAAACCAGGCCGAAATTCGTGAAGTGGACTTTGGTAATTCAGAGAGATTTTATTGCTTCGACAACCCAGAAGCGGCAGAGAAGCGGTTTTCGATTTCGCCGAGGTCTACTACCGGGACTACGTCCAAAATGACAATCACAGGCTTTTTCAACTCGCGCTCGGAGTGACAATTTGAGTGACGGTGTTTAGCGGACGACTCCGGAGAGAGGGCTGGAGGCGGCGGCGTAGAGGCGCTTGGGCATGCGGCCGGCGAGGTAGGATTTGCGGCCGGCGATGACAGCGTCGCGCATGGCTTCGGCCATGAGGACGGCGTCCTGGGCTTCGGCGATGGCGGTGTTCATGAGGACGCCGTCAGCACCAAGCTCCATGGCAACGGCGGCGTCGGATGCGGTGCCCACGCCGGCATCCACGATCATGGGAACTTCGGTGATGCGTTCGCGAAGAATGCGGAGATTCGCGGGGTTCTGCACGCCGAGGCCGGAGCCGATGGGCGCGGCGAGCGGCATAACGGCGGCGGCGCCGGCGTCGATCAGCTTGCGGGCAGCGATCAAATCGTCATTCGTGTAGGGCAGGACGACAAAACCCTCTTTGACGAGGACGCGAGTGGCTTCGATGAGCTGCTCGGTGTCCGGGAAAAGAGTTTGCTGGTCACCGATGACTTCGAGCTTGACCCAATTCGAGAGGCCGACTTCGCGCGCGAGGCGCGCGGTGCGGATGGCCTCGTCGGCGGTGTAACAGGCGGCGGTATTCGGCAAGATGAAGATTTTTTCGCGGTCGATGTAGTCCAGCAGTGATTCCTTCGATTTGTCAGTGAGGTTGACGCGGCGGACGGCGACAGTGACCATCTCCGCCCCGGAAGCGGCGTGCGCGCGAGCCATTTCCTGAAAGCTGCGGTACTTCCCTGTTCCAACGATGAGGCGCGAATGGAACGCTCGGCCCGCGATGACCAAATTGTCCGACATGGGAGACCTCATCAGGATTTTAGACCTTCAGAGGCCCGCGGACAAATCGCAGGTTGATCCAGCAAGCGGAGCAGGGCTGGTGACCCGATGGATACCAGCCCGTCCAAACCTGCTGTTGTATTTAGTAAAGCGGGGCAGCGATCAATGGGCGTGCGGCCGCAGAAGCCAGCTCAAATCCACGCCGATGCCAAACGAGTAGCTGTTGAGTTGCAACGGAACGCTGCGGCTAAAGTCGAACTCAAGATCCAAGTAGCCGACGGGTTTGTAATCAACACCGGCGTTGAAGCCGTTGTCACGCACGAGATCCGCGGCGCCCGTGGAAACGCTGGCCGTGGTGAAGCTCTTGCGGTTTGTGGTCGGGCCGCCGGCACTGCATCTGGCGGAACCGCAGCGGAAAACGCGGCTGATGACCGTCTGGTTTCCCCAGGGTGCGAGTGTCCATGACGGTGTTGCCGACGCCGGCGTCGATGAACGGAGAGAAATCTCCGAAGGCGTGGTCGAAATGGTTCGCCACATTCCAAGTTGCATGACCGGTGCTGAGGCCCTTCTTCGTGTCGCCGGTGGGAGCGGTAAGATGCAGGGCCGAACTGAAGTTCAGCGACGGGTTAGGATAATTCAACCGGAAGTCCGTGAAGAGAGTACCCACGCCAATGCCGGAGACTGCACCGGCATTGTTATTCTTGAGGGAAGAAGGTGTGGTCACAAAATAAAACGGCACGCCTGCGTCAATTCCAAAATGGCGAGAAAAGTTGTAGCCGAGAGCGGATCCAAGATCGTAGACGGACCCATCGCTGCTATAGCTTCCTTCAAACTTGGCTCCCAGCGTCCATCCGGGAGTGAAGCCGCCGGGGTTTTCTTTTGCCGGCCCGTTTGCGGCGGGGTTCGGGGATTGCGCAAAGATCAAGGGGCAAAGGCCCAGAAACGCGAGCCCTAAGCCAAGTCCTGCGAGAAGAAGCCTAAGGACCAGCGATTTCCAATGCTTTTCATTCGATCGCGTGCTGAATTTCAATTCTCGCCTCCGATGTGATTTATCGTTTTGCTCGCGCTTACCGCAGCGAGGTTCTGCACTCATTCCGGTGTTTGCCGGGCAGTGATTCCGGGAATTGAGGTGGGCGTTATTTAGTTCGATTCCAGTCTACGAAGAGAAGATGCCCGAGGCCACCAGGGAGAGCTGGAATGGTTTCCCCTGATGTACCTGTACGAAAGAACGGCCCGCAGCGGGCGCGGTTGCTAATCGCATGAATGAAAAAGTTCGGGCTAATCCTGCAGGATGGGGCGGGGTTCGGCGACGTCGGCGTAAAGGGATTCGATAACGCCGGCGTATTGTTGTTCGACGACGCGGCGCTTGAGCTTGAGGGTGAAGGTGAGGGTGCCGGCGTCGAAGGTGAAATCTTCCGGGAGCAGAGCAAAGCGTTTGATGGTTTCGTACTGCGCGAGATGGACGGTGAGACGCTTGACCTCGGAGTCGATCAACGAGTGCACCCAGGGGTGGGCGGCCAGTCCGGCGTTGGATGCGAACTTGATTCCCTGGTCGGCGGCTTTGGCGGCAACGGTGGCGGCATTGGGGACGATGAGCGCGACAATGAATTTGCGTTTGTCGCCGACGACCATGGCGTTCAGGATGTAGGGGCTGGTCTTGAGCGCGTTTTCGATGGGCTGCGGGGCGACGAATTTTCCCGCCGCGGTCTTCAGCAGGTCTTTTTTGCGATCGGTGATGAAAAGATAGTTGTCCTTGTCGAGATAGCCGATGTCGCCGGTGGAGAACCAACCGTCTTCGCTGAGAACTTCGCGCGTGGCCTCGGGATTTTTGTAGTAGCCCTGCATGACGCAAGGGCCCTTGACGAGGACTTCGCCATCCTCGGCGGCACGGACCTGGACGTTGGCAATCGGTTTGCCGGAACTGCCCATGCGATTCACAGGGTAGTTGCTGGAGACGATGGGAGAAGTTTCCGTCAGACCGTAACCCTGATAGATCGGGATACCTACGGTCCAGAAGAATTCCGCGAGCGCTTTGGAAAGAGGTGCGCCGCCGGAAGAGACGATGCGCAAGCGGCCACCGGTGCCCATGCGGATTTTCTTGTAGACGAGTTTATCCGCGAGCATCCACTGGGCTTTCAGGGCCAGGCTTGCGGAGGCTCCCGAGGCGCGCCAGGGAGTCGCTCGTTGGGCCACGTTCATGGCCCAGTCAAAAATCATTCTCTTCGCGCCGGTGGTTTTCGAGCCTTGCTCGACGAGGCGCGCGTAGATTTTTTCGAAGAAGCGCGGTACCGCGGCGATGATCGTGGGATGGACTTCGAGGAGGGCCTGGGCGACGGAATCAATGGACTCGACGTAAGCGAGAGCAGTGCCTTGAAAGATGTAGATGTAGTCGAGCGTGCGGCCATAGACGTGGGCGAGAGGTAGAAACGAGAGCGCGACGTCCAGAGCGGGATCGAGACTGAAGTCGTGGCCGACGCCGTGAACGTTGGAGCAAAAGTTGTTATGGGTGAGCATGACGCCCTTGGGTTCGCCGGTAGTGCCGGAGGTGTAGATGAGAGAAGCGAGCTGGCCAGGGAGAACTTGCGAAGCGCGCAAGCGGTAAGAGGAAATGTCCGCGGCGCTCGCGCCAGCGATGAGGGTTTCGTAGCGGAGACATTCGCTGGGAATATCGGCGCCACCGTCGGCAACAATAATTTGTTCCAGCTCGGGAAGGCTGGCGCGGACGGCGAGAAGTTTTTGTAATTGCGGCGCGCCGACAACGAAGACGACCTTGGCGCCGCAATGTTTGAGGATGTAGGTCATGCGGTCGGGCGATTCGTTGAAGTAAACCGGCACGGTGACGGCGCCGGCGCCGTTGATGGCGAAATCGGCGGTATGCCACTCGGGGCGGTTGGCGGAAAAGAGACCCACGCGGTCGCCGGACTTCACGCCGAGTTCAACAAGGGCGGTAGACAGGCCGGCGACGCGGCGGAGAAATTCCTGCGAAGAGATGGCCTCCCAGCGGCCGTCCCGGCGGATCATCTGGGCGCGCGGGTTCGGCAGATTGTCGACGGCGTTCAGGAAGCGTGAGGGAAGCGTGCCGTAGTTCATGGCCTGGCGCTCACTTTACCCTACCGATTTGGATGGCGCAATGCGGCGCTCGATTGCCGTTTTCGACGGGCGTGGCGCATTGGCCGTGTCTGAAGCCGCTACTCTGAAAGGCACGGGTCTAAAGACCCGCCACTACAGGGCCCGCAGTCATTTCCCCGTCAGTGCGAACGACCGTGGCGCTAATAGTGGATTGGTGTTCACCGAGGGTGACGGAAGGTGGATTAGAGAGAGTCTTGGACTCCACATACATTTTCACCCACTGCTCATAGTCGTACTTCACATTGAATTCGCTCTTGAGTTTGTCGAGGGAAAGGAGCAGGAGTTTGCCGACGAAGGCCAGGTTGGCGGCGTTGCGCGGCGGGATGCGGTTTTGAGCGATGGCTTTGAAGAGCTTGCCGAGGGCGAAGTTGATGTCGGTGGCGGTCATGAACCGGCCAGTGAGAGTGGCGGCGAGTTCGGAGCCGAGCTGGTCCGATTCGACGACTTGGCGCTCGGCGCGAGCGTGGAAGGCGCATAGATACGGGTGATCGAGCTGGCGGAACATGCGACAGGTGCGGCCATCGGCGAAAGAGAACTGGCAGAGAGAGGATTCGTCGGTGGCGACGCGTGAACGGGAGGGTTTTGGTTTAGTCATGATGATCTCCAGAAAAGATGAAGTAACGACGTAAGGATGTAATGAAGTAACGAAACGGAGCGAACCGCAGAACGCACAGCCAGGATTCATCGCGCGAGGTTTGCGCGATGGGGAAGAGGTTGGCTGTGCCACAGGGAGCACCCCCGGGGGGGCCTCGCATGTGTGGCAAACAAAGGACTTGCGGAAGGGCGATTTCGGATCTGTGGCAACCGTTGGACTTACGGGTGAAATTTCGGAAGTGTGGCAAATGAAGGAGTTAGAGGAGAAGGAGTTATGGGGATAATGGGACAGGGGGATAGCGGGCAAGAGAACGAATTGGCGGGCGTGGTGGCTGACTATCAAACGGGATGTTACCATACTCGTACAGTGGTTGTCAAGATAAAATTATTAAGTGGATGAGGGGAAAGGAGTTAGGGAGAGGAAGATTGAAGCGGAGAATCCGGCTTAGATAAACGAGGATAAGAGGCTAGCGAAAGGCAGCCCTCCGACAAGGTCGGAGCGCGCGGGAAGCAGTGCCACCCTTTCTGCCGCGTAGAAGCATTCGGGACCCAAGAGGCGTGCATAAAGCGCAAAAAGGGCCACCCGCCTATAATGATCATCGCTCGGCTCCTTTCTTCCGAGCCCTGGTCGTCGAACAGCAACCAAGTCTACTCGGTCGAAGGAGCCGACGCCGTCATCTAATCAGGCGCCGGTAATTCCCAAGAATCACCAGCTATCAGTAGACACACAGTGCTTTACCGCGGATGGTTACTTTCGGGCAGACTTCTTGTCAGTGTCAGACTTATCCGTCCCGAATAATGACAATGTTTTGTCAAAAGTTTTTCCCCCAACCCGCTTGTACTTGGGAGGAACTAATAACCCGAGCAAGAAAGCCCCAAGGAAAAAAAGAACGAATGCCAAGCCTTCTGTGACAAGGAAGTATGCGGGTTCTCGATAAACCAAATGTCTGGTTGCATAAACCGCCGCCACAAGGCTTAATGCGCCTATTACCCAGAGATACTTCTTATCGGTTGTCAGAGATTCGCCGCAATTCGGGCAAGCAAGGATATCTACTGCCCTGTGAACTTCTGAAAGGCGAATGATTGCACCACAAACCGGACATGGCCTGGAGTATCGGGACTCTGGATGGTGAATTCCTTGATTCGTGCCAATCCGCTCAATGGAAGAGGACGCTTCCCTGACTTGATAGAGGTTAGCTCCCGCCACAAGAAGACCCATCGTTAAAGGAGACAGCAGCGAACCGGTATTGACAAAGAGAAAGCCAGCCGCTCCGCCGAACGCAGCCGAACCCAGCGCGCTTGCGACGCTGGTCTGTACGTGCAAAGTCCCATACACGACCGCGACAATTAGTACTGCGACCCACGCAGAAAGACCTAGACGAATCAGCGATACGATGCAGAAAGCACGCCAGAATTCATGTGTAAACGAACCAAGCGTGTTGAGTCCGTACCAAACTGCCACTGGGCCGCGCGATTGGGGTTCCTCTCGGACCTTCTCAGGAGGCATGTTTCGTAGCAGGAGTCCGCTCAGACCCAGAGGAAAGAGGCTAAACAGGATACCCATCCCGAGTGCCGGTTTCCAATTGTCCGCGGTTAATCCAACCTCGTATGCAGAAATCGGAGAGCCATGCATCAACAAAACAACAACCACTAAGAGAATTACATGGGTGACGCAGAGCACTACGCGGTCCGCAGCTTCGGCTTTTTCCTGCACTTCAGGCGGCATCGGGGCAAGGCCCTCTTCGAAACCCCACCGAAAGCGGACAAGATTAAGAGGGAGCAGGTAAAGGAAGGGGTATAAGACAAGTGCCGAAATCAGGATGCTGAAAGACATTTGCGGGACCGCTATCTTCATTGTAACCAATTAATTGTTTGAGGTCTTGCGAACCAGCTGAGTTCAAGTGCCTGGTAAGTTCTATAAAAGGGGAAGTCAAGAAAAATACCTCTCCAACGACCGGATTTTTCTTACTTTCCAGCCCGCGAAATTGCGCTGGATTTGTTCCAGCCTTCCGCTCCATGAGCTCGGCTTGCCACGCACTATCGGGAAGGGCGAGTGGGTGCAAAAGGGAGTGGCGTGCGCTAGTATGAGCGGCGGAGAGGGAAATTCATGAGTGTGACGGTACCGGGGTCGGTGGCGGAGGCGGGATTGGCGAAGGGGCCGTTTCGCGCGGCGCGGGGGACGCAGATTTCGTGCAAGGGATGGCAGCAGGAGGCGGCTCTGCGGATGTTGATGAACAACCTTGATCCGGAGGTGGCGGAGAAGCCGGAAGAATTGGTGGTGTACGGGGTGGGCGTGCGCGGGTCAGGGGGCTTGGATGCGAGGAGCGAGGCCGGGGGCGAGCGACTGGTAATGCTTGAGATTCCAGGTATAGACGGCCAGGGCTTTGCATTTGGCGGCGCAGGCTAAGAGCAAAGAATCGTAAATGCGGCCGCCCGTGAAACCCCGTGAGGCGGCGTTCTGAATGGCAGCGAAGTATTCCTCCGCAGACAGAGAAACGAGAGTCAGCCGATTGCGGACTTCTTCGACGAAGAGCAAAGCTTGCTCGGGCGGAATCATGGGCTTGACCGGCAGGGCGGTCATGACCGCGTAAACTTCGGCAAGGGAATGAATGCCGCAGGCAGAATGTCTCTTTTCCGCTGCAGCGAAGCGCTTGAGGCTGGGTACATGGTGAACATGACCACGCCAGAAGGCGGCGACCAGAACGGAAGTGTCGAAGAACTCTTTCATCCTCGGACTTTATTCGGTAACTGAGCGGTGGCGGTTTTCGCGTTCGCGGTCGACAAGATCGGCGATGGAGGTGTCCGTCGGTTCCCCCTGGTAGACCCAGACGCCGAGTTCCTTCTTGAGCATGACGTTCTGGCGGACGGGACGCAGAGTGATGCGCTCGCCTTCCGTTTCCAGATGGAGGGTGTCGCCGGGAGCGAGTTGCAAGCGGTCTCGAAGGGGCTTGGGAAGAACGACGCGGCCGGCTTTATCGAGGGTAAGCTTGGTGGCCACGATGGCATTATGGAGTGGGAGAAACCACTTGTCAATGGCATTTAGCGGAAAAACGTGGCAGGGCGTGGCCAAGGATGCTCCCGTCAGAATGCGCCGGGATGCAAAATACGCGAGGAGAGAGGAGCGCGGCGCGCGGATGCAAAAGAGAGTGGCGTGCGCTAGTATGAGCGGCGGAGAGGGAAATTCATGAGCGGGACAGTGCCGGGGACGGTGGCGGAAGCGGGATTGGCGAAGGGGCCATTTCGCGCGGCGCGGGGGACGGAGATTTCCTGCAAGGGGTGGCAGCAGGAAGCGGCGCTGCGGATGCTGATGAACAACCTCGACCCGGAGGTGGCGGAAAAGCCAGAAGAGTTGGTGGTGTACGGCGGGACGGGCAAGGCGGCGCGGAATTGGGAATGTTTTCATGCGATTGTGCGGTCGCTGAAGGCGCTGGAGGCGGATGAGACACTGCTGGTGCAATCGGGAAAGCCGGTGGCGGTTTTTCGCACGCATGAATATGCGCCGCGGGTGCTGCTGTGCAATTCGAATCTGGTGGGGCACTGGAACAATTGGGACCGTTTTCATGAGCTCGACCGCGCGGGATTGATGATGTACGGGCAGATGACGGCCGGAAGCTGGATTTACATTGGCACGCAGGGGATTTTGCAGGGGACGTACGAGACGTTTGCGGCAGCGGCGAAGAAACATTTTGGCGGGAATTTGGCGCACAAGCTGGTGGTGACCGGCGGGATGGGCGGCATGGGCGGCGCGCAGCCCCTAGCCGGAACGATGAATGGCGCGGCGTTTCTGGGGATTGACGTGGACCCGGAGCGCATCAAGCGGCGCGTGAAGACGGGCTATTGCGACGTGATGGTGACTTCGCTGGATGAAGCGCTGCGGATTTTGAAGAATGCGGTGCGCAAGGGCGAAGCGACTTCGGTTGGATTGGTGGGAAATTGCGCGGATTTGATTCCGGAATTGGCGAAGCGCGGCGTGGTGCCGGATTTGTTGACGGACCAGACGAGCGCGCACGATCCCATCGGCGGGTACGTGCCGAATGGCATGACGCTGGAAGCGGCGCTGGAGCTGCGGAAGAAGAGTCCTGAGGAATACAAGAAGCATTCGATGGCGGCGATGGCGCAGCACGTCCAGGGGATGCTGGACTTGCAGAAGCTAGGGGCGGTGACGTTTGATTACGGAAATAACATTCGAACGTTTGCGTTCGAACAGGGCGTGAAGAACGCCTACGACTTTCCGGGATTTGTGCCGGCGTATATCCGGCCGCTGTTTTGCGAAGGCAAGGGGCCGTTCCGGTGGGCGGCGCTTTCGGGTGAGCCTTCGGACATTGCGCGGACGGATAAACTGGTGCTGGAAATGTTTCCGCAAGACGAGCATTTGAATCGCTGGATTGCGCTGGCGCAGAAGCGCGTGAAGTTTCAGGGATTGCCATCGCGCATCTGCTGGCTGGGATATGGGGAACGCGACAAGTTTGGGCTGGCGCTGAACGATCTGGTGGCCAAAGGTGAATTGAAGGCGCCCATCGTGATTGGGCGCGATCACTTGGATTGCGGTTCGGTGGCGTCGCCGTTTCGCGAGACGGAATCGATGCTGGATGGCTCGGATGCGATTGCGGACTGGCCGCTGCTGAACGCGCTGATCAATACGGCGAGCGGCGCATCATGGGTGTCCATCCACAACGGCGGCGGAGTGGGGATCGGCTATTCGCAGCATTCGGGGCAAGTGACCGTGGCGGACGGGACGAAGGAAATGGCGAAGCGCATCGAGCGCGTGCTGACGAATGATCCGGGGATGGGTGTGGTGCGGCACGTGGATGCGGGGTATCCGGAGGCCATTGCCTTTGCGAAGAAGACCGGCGTAAAAGTGCCGATGTTGTAGAAAAAGCGAGCGGGCGGGGCAAACCTGCCACGGCGGGGAGGGTGCCCCTCCCGGACATGGCGGGTAAACGACACCCCCACGCCAATCAGGAGATTGGCGTTCCCGGGAGGGGCGAACGGTGCCTGCTTGCCAATTTTTCGGCATAATTGAGTGGCCTTGGCGGATTCCCTTCTCATTACCGGTGCATCGCAACTCCTGACGCTGCGCGGGCGCGGTCCGCGGCGGGGCAGTTCCCTTTCCAATCTCGGATTGATCACGGACGGCGCGCTTCTGGTGCGCGATGGATTGATTGCTGCGGTGGGGACGCGAGCGGAGGTGGAGAAACTGCCGGAAGCGCGAGTGGCGGAGAAGCTCGATCTGGGCGGGCGCGTGGCGCTGCCGGGATTCGTCGATTCGCATACGCACTTGATTCATGCGGCGAGCCGGGCCGAAGAGTATGAATTGAAGATCGCGGGAGCGAGCTACGAAGAGATCGCGCGCAAGGGCGGAGGGATCCTCAATTCGGTGAAGAAGTTGCGCGCGGCGACGGCGGAAGCGCTGAAGAAGCGGGCGGCGGCGGCGTTGAAGCAATTTGCGGCGCATGGTACCACGACGATTGAGGCGAAGAGCGGGTACGGGCTGGATGTTGCGAGCGAACTGAAGATTTTGCGATTGCACAAAGAACTGGCGGCGGAGCAACCACTGGAAATCGTGTCCACGTTTCTTGGTGCACACGTGGTTCCGGCGGAGTATCGGGGAAAAACGGGCGGAGCGGAGCGGTATATCCAGTCGATTGAGCAAAACCTGTTGCCGGAGATCGGGGAGAGCCGGCTGGCGGAGTTTTGCGATGTGTTTTGCGATCGCGGCGCGTTTTCGGTCGCGCAGTCGAAACGCGTCTTGCAAGCGGGCCGGCAATGGGGGCTGGCTCCCCGGCTGCATGCGGAGCAGCTTTCGCGGACGGGCGCAGCGCGGCTGGCGATCCTGCTGCGTGCGGCGAGCTGCGATCACCTCGAGAAAGTGAACAAGAGCGACATCCAGGCGCTGGGAAAATCGGAAACCGTGGCGACGCTGCTGCCGGGCTGCGATTTTCACCTGGGGCTGAAGCAGTATGCGCCGGCGCGGGCGCTGATTGAGGCGGGAGCGATCGTGTCGCTGGCGACGGACTACAATCCGGGAACGAGTCCGACGCTGAGCATGCCGATGATTCTGTCGCTGGCGTGCACGCAACTGCGCATGACGCCGGCGGAGGCGATTGCGGCGGCGACGATCAACGCGGCGTATGCGCTGCGGCGGGAAAAAAGCATCGGATCGCTGGAGGTTGGCAAACAGGGGGACCTCGCCGTATTCGAAGTGGCCGACTACCGGGAAATTCCTTATTATTTTGGTGTGAACCATTGCTGGATGACCGTGAAGCGTGGTCGAGTAATCCATGCCACCGAACAAGCCCCAATCTAATTATTCCAAGAGGCCGGTAAAGAGAATACGCCTTCTCAAGATCGTGCCGCGGAAGACCAAGAGCCTGTTCGAAGAATATTTCTACGGCTTTGTGGCGATTATTTGCGTGGTCGTTACGATCCTGGGAAAAGCAGGGGGGCTGAGCGGTTACGATGCCATCGTTACGGGGCTGTGGGCGGGAGGCTTCACATGGTTTGCCTGGCAGGTGAGGCGCTACCGGAAAGAGCAAGCGGGTACCAGCTCGACGGAAAAGTCCAGGCAAGCGGTCCAAGCGCCGCCGCAAATGATGAAGACGCCCCTGTCTCCGAACCTGAAGCCGATGATCGGGCCGCAATGGCCACTGAAAACCCTGCCAGGGGCAGCGAGGCCTGTACAAAGGTCCGTCAGGCCAGCACAAGAATCAATGAAGCCCGCGCAAACGCCAGCTCCGGCTGGCCAAGCCCCGGGGGCACCAAGCAATCCGAATAAGCCAGCGTTCGTGTACGAACGGCCCACGCTGCCGGACAGAAAGCCGAAACTGCCAAATAATTGGCCGGGACGACAGGACAAAAAGCCAAAACAATGAAACGACTGATTGAGTGCGTGCCGAATTTTTCTGAAGGACGTGACGCCGCGAAGGTCGATGCCATTGTGGCGGCGATGAGCAGCGTGCCGGGCGTGTATGTGCTGGATCGCGAGATGGACGCCGACCATAACCGTTGCGTAGTGACGCTGGCGGGCGAACCGGACGCGGTGGCAGAAGCGGCGCTTCTGGGAACCGGCAAGGCCATGGAACTGATCGACCTGACGAAACACAAGGGTGCGCATCCGCGCGTGGGCGCGACGGACGTGCTGCCGTTTATTCCCATCGATGGCGTGACCATCGAGGATTGCGTGGCGCTGGCCCGGCGGGTAGGCAACGAAATCTGGAAGCGCTACCGGATACCGGTGTTTTATTACGAAGCGGCGGCGACGCGGCCGGAGCGCGTGAATCTTGAAAATGTGCGGCGAGGGCAGTTCGAAGGGCTGCGCGAAGAAATGAAGAAGCACCACGACCGCCAGCCAGACGTCGGCGAGCCGAAGCTGCACCCCACGGCCGGCGTGACCGTGGTTGGCGCGCGCAAGTTTCTGGTGGCCTACAACGTGAATCTCAATACCTCCGACATAAGCATTGCGAACAAAATCGCGAAGGCGATCCGGTTTTCGTCCGGCGGACTGCGGTATGTGAAGTCGATGGGCGTGGAACTGAAAGCGCGCAACCTGGCGCAGGTGTCCATCAACCTGACGGACTTCGAACAGACGCCCATGCACCGCGTGTATGAAATGGTGAAGCGCGAAGCGGAGCGCTACGGCGCGATGCCGGTGGGCAGCGAAATCGTCGGCCTGGTCCCGAAAAAAGCGATCGAGATGGCGGCGGACTTTTTCCTGCAGCTCGAGAACTTCTCTCCCGCGCAGGTATTTGAAAATAAGCTGGCGGCCGCGCTGAGCGGCGCGCCGCTGGAAGCGGCGAAGGACGGGAAGCTGGCGGGACTGGCGCGCCCGTTTCTGGACGCGGTGGCGTCTCCTGCGGCGACACCGGGAGGAGGAAGCGTCTCGGCGTTTGCGGGAGCGCTGGCGGCAGCCCTGGGGCAGATGGTTGCGGGGCTTTCGCGGAAAAAGAAATCGCAAGCCGGATTTGCCGATCAGCTCTCGTCCGCGCTAGACGAAATGCGGAGAATTGCGGATGAACTTGCCGAGGCCATCGACCGTGACGCGGCTTCTTACGACGCGGTGATGGCCGCATTCAAGTTATCGCATGGGGACGCGCAGGAAACGCGGCAGCGCGAGGAAGCGATACAGAAGGCAACGAAAGGCGCGTCGGAAGTGCCGTTGCGGGTGGCCGAGCGTGCCGTGGAGCTTTACGAACGACTCGGACAACTGGATGCTATCGTCGCCGCATCCATGAGGTCAGACTTGCAAGTGGCGCGGCTGATGGCCGAGGCGGGCGCGCGCGGAGCAATGGCCAACGTGGAGATCAATCTCGATGGCCTGACCGACGCGGCGTATGTTGCGTCAATGCGTACGAAGATTGCGGCACTGCGGGAACGTCTGGGCAATGCATCCCGCGCGACAAGAGCGTAGACTAAGGGTTTACGCCTCGCCCCATTCGAAAGGAGCACGACGTGAAACTGACAACGAATTCAGGTGTGACGCGGACTCGGCCGGGGTCGACGATCCGCAGATTCGTGGCCGCGGGCATTTTGGCGGCGATGTCCCTGGCGATGCCGAAACCGGCGAAGGCAGGCCGTCTTGGCGCGGACATCATCGCGCTCTTCCCCAAGGAGATCGGGGAATTTGCCTACGCCGACCTGAAAAAGGCGCGATCGCTCAAATGGTTTTCCCAATTGCAGGAACAGATGCTCCCTGACCGCTTCCGGCAATTCGAAAAATTCCTGGCCTCGGCGGGAGTCGATCCGAATTCGCAAGTCGACGAGCTCGCGTGGGGGCTGGTCGCGGAGGGGATGAGCGCGAAGACCGAAGTCGCGGGCTCGACGGACGTTCCCACCGGAGAAGAGGTCGTCGGCGTGGCACTCGGGACTTACAACCCGAATTCGACGGAGGCGTTCTTCAAGCAGCAGAAGCTTCCCAGCGTCAAAGCGCGTGGTTACACGCTCTATGCCTTCGGCACGGGTTCGGGAGCGAACGACCTGTTCTTCTTTTTCCTCGATTCGAATACCGCGGCGTTTGGCCATCGCGCCGTTCTCGAAAAGATGATCGAGGTGCGTTTTGGCAGTGAGGAAGGCCTGATGCACAACGACAAACTCTTCCCGCTGATCAACGAAGCGAACGGCAGCGGCGTGGTCTGGGCGGTGTTGAACCCCGCCTACACACGCCTGGCAATGCAGCAACTGGCACCGGAAGTGCAACAGTTCCCCGAAGCGGCGAAACTCGTCGCGCGGATGCAGAACATGATTATCAACGTGGACGCGAGCAGCGGCATCGACGGAAAGTTCCAGGCGGTGTGCGGATCGACCGAGGATGCGAACACGCTGGGCCAGTTGCTGCAGGCGGGGTTCCTCTATAAGCGGTACCAGGCGCAGAAGGATAATCCGGATCTGGCGCAACTGCTCGATCAGGCGCGCGTGACGCCCGCGGGTGATCGAGTGACGCTGCGGATGTCGCTCAGCGACGACCAGATGACGTCGCTCATTCAGAAAAACACGTTCGCGCTGAAGATGTAAGGCTCGGAGAACAATCCCGCGCTAAGGAAAAAAGGCCAGACAGCGGCGCTGTCCGGCCTTTTTCCGATTCGAACAACGCTATATTTTGGGAGTGACCTGGCCGATGTACTTCGTCAGGCGAGTGAGGGTTTCGCCGCCGTGCGTTTCGTACTGGACGCGGTCGAAACCGGCGAAAACGACCTGGAGTGATCCCGCGCCGCCAACCTGCGAGGCAAACCCCGCGATCGAATCGAGGCCAACTGCTGGAGAGTCTTCGCCTCGACGGGACAGAGCGACTACAATGCGATCGGAAAAGCGCGTGAAAGTGATTTCCAGTTGAGGATGATCTGCCGCCAGATGTCCGAAAGCTTCCGAGCAGGCGGCGATGACGGCGGATTGCAATCGAGCGACGGTTTCATACTCGAGTCCCGCGGCGTCGGCGAGATAGCGGACCACGCCTCCGGCACCGGCCGCCAAGCGGGCGTCGGCATCGATGTGCAAGAGGAGGCTTTTGGGTTCAGTTGCCACGGCTGGTGGCCAGAGAGACTTCGCAGGCTTCCCGGCAATCGGGGCAATAGTAGAGACCGTCGGAGCAGAGGCGCACGTTTTGCTGGCCTTTGCAAATCGTGCAGTACTTTTCACAGGCGCAGCGATCTTCCGGCAAGTCGCATTGCGCGCAAAGGGTCTGACCTTGCATAAGGGCCTCTCCAGAAAACTGTACCTGAGCATGGGAGGCTGCGGCAAGGCGAAGGTGCGAACGGTGCGCGAGTCGCTCACCTCCTTTGGCGGGAGAACGGCTCGCTCCCGGCGGGCTTCTTTGACCCGTTTGGGAGCGCGTGCTAGTATCGATTTCTGCTTGAGCCATAGGAATGGAATCCGCCGCGACTCCTCACAAAAGCGAGCTTCGTAAGACGCCGCTGAACGCATTGCACCGCCGCCTTGGCGCAAAGATGGTCGATTTCGGCGGCTGGGATATGCCTGTCGAATACCCGTCGAGCGGCGGGCTGATCGCAGAACACAAGGCAGTACGCGCGAGTGTCGGCGTTTTCGACGTCAGCCATATGGGGGACATTCGCATTCGCAGCGGCGGGAAACCTGGCGGAGCACTTGCGGCGGTGCAGCACATCAGCATGAACGACGCGTCGAAGCTGGTCATCGGCCAGGCGCACTATTCGGCGATGCTCTATCCGGAAGGCACGTTTGTGGATGACGTAATCGTACACCGGCTGGGCGAAGATGATTACCTGCTGGTGATCAATGCCGGGACGCGCGAGAAAGATCTCAACTGGGTGCGCGAGAACACAAAGAGCTTCGATTGTGTCGTCGAGGACTTGAGCGACGCTTATACGCAATTGGCGATTCAGGGGCCGCGGGCTGTCGATCTCCTGCAGAAGCTGACCGACGCGGCATTGAACGGCATCAAGAGTTACTGGTTCACGCATGGAACGGTCTGCGGTTTGAAGAACACGCTGATCGCGCGCACAGGATACACAGGCGAGGACGGTTTTGAGATTTATGTGCCCTCCGATGCGGCGACCAGCGAGAAGGTCTGGAATCAGGTGATGGAAGCGGGGGGCGAATTCGCAGTCGTTCCCTGCGGCTTGGGATGCCGGAACACGCTGCGGCTGGAAGCGAAGATGGCGCTGTACGGGCACGAGATCAGCGACAAGATCAATGTGTGGGAAGCAGGGCTGGATCGCTACTGCAAGATGGAAAAGGGCGATTTCGTGGGGCGCGCGGCGCTGGAGCAGGCGAGAGCGGCAGGTTTGCGGCGCACGCTCGTGGGGATTGAGATGGTAGACCGCGGAATTGCACGCGACGAATATTGCTGCTGCAATGAAGCGGGCGATGCCATCGGAGTGGTGACGAGTGGCTCGCCTTCCCCGACGCTGGGAAAAAACATTGCCCTGGCTTATGCGCCGCCGTCGTTCTCGGCCGTTGGCACGATTTTGTACGTGGAGATTCGCGGGCAGAAGTGCAAGGCGCAGGTGGTCGCGACGCCGTTTTACAAGCGGCCGAAGAAAGCAGCGGCGCCGCGCGAATCCTGATCGAAAGCAAACGAATCCAAGGAGTGAGCTGATGGCATATCCGAAAACTTATCGCTACACCAAACAGCACGAGTGGATCAACGAGGAGGGCGGACTCGCAACGATCGGGATCACCGACTACGCGCAACATGAACTGGGCGACGTGGTCTTCGTCGAACTGCCCAAGCCCGGAGCGAAAATCGAAGCCGGAAAGTCCTTTGGCACGGTCGAATCCGTAAAGGCCGTAAGCGAGATTTACGCGCCCACCGCGGGCGAGGTGATCGAATCCAATGGCGAGCTTCAGAATACACCCGAGAAAATCAATACCGATCCGCACGGCGCGGCGTGGCTGATCAAAGTGCGCCTGACGAACGCCGCCGAGCTCAACGGGCTGATGGACGCGGCTGCCTACGAAGCCTACATCGCGGCCAAGGGTAAGGACGCCTCGGCCTGATGCGCTACCTCCCGAAGAGCCCAGCCGAGCGGCAAGAGATGCTCGCCGCCATCGGCGCAAAATCCATCGACGAACTTTTTTCCAGCATTCCCGAACGCTTTCGACTTCGCGAAGCATTGAACATTCCCGGACCGTATTCGGAAGCCGAAGTCATTCAGTATTTCAAAGAGCGCGCCGCGGAGAATTCGAGCGGGTACACGAGCTTTCTCGGCGCGGGCGTCTACAATCATCTGCGCTCGGTGGTGACGGACGCAATCATCCAGCGCGGAGAGTTCCTTACGTCCTACACGCCCTATCAAGCGGAAATCACGCAGGGCACGCTGCAGGCGATCTTCGAATTTCAAACACTCATGTGCCAGCTCACGGGGCAGGAAGTGGCGAACGCGTCGATGTACGACGGATCGACGGCCACGACCGAGGCCGTGTTGATGGCAGAGCGCCTGACGGGCCGGCGGCGGGTGCTGGTGGCGAGGTCGGTGCATCCAGAGTACCGCGAGGTGCTGAAGACCTACGCGAAGAATTCGGGCTTGCGCGTGGAGGAGATTCCATTCACGGCAAGCGGCACGGCCGACGCGAAAGCGCTGCAAGCTGCATTGAAGGATGATGTGGCTGCGGTAGTCGTGCAGTCGCCCAACTTTTTCGGCGTGATCGAATCGTACGCTCCACTCGCGGATGTTACGCACGCGGCAGGGGCGATGTTTGTAGTCGCGATTGCGGAAGGCGTTTCGCTCGGGCTCGTCAAGCCGCCTGCGGAAGCGGACATCGTGGCGATGGAAGGCCAAAGTTTCGGACTGCCGCCGAGTTACGGCGGGCCGTTTGCCGGCGTGATTGCTTCGCGGGACAAGTTCGTGCGGCAAATGCCCGGGCGGCTCGCGGGACAAACGACGGACTCCGAGGGCCAGCGCGGATTCGTGCTGACGCTCGCGACGCGCGAACAGCACATCCGCCGCGAGAAAGCCACTTCCAACATTTGCACGAACCAGGCGCTCTGCGCGCTCGCCGCGACGGTACACCTGACGCTGCTCGGCAAAGAAGGGTTGCGCGAGATGGCGGAGCAGAACTTGTCGAAGGCGCAGTTCGCGCTTTCGGAGTTGCTGAAGATTCCCGGCGTCCGGCGCACGTTTGATGCGCCGTTCTTCAACGAATTCACGGTCGAACTGCCGCGCTCGGTAAAGTTAGTCAACGCCCAGCTCTTGCGCGACAAAATCATCGGTCCGTTGGCATTGGGCACTGCGTATCCGGAACTGACCAAGCGCGCGCTTGTGTGCGTCACGGAAACGACGACGCGCGCGGAAATCGAACGATTCGCGGGCGCTTTGAAGCACGCGCTCGAACGGCCTATTTAAGGGAACATATCCTTCGCAGGTGCGCAGCCCTTCGAGGCTCAGGGTAAACGGTGGTGCGCCCCTGCAAGTAGAAAGCTGAGAATGAAAGACAGAATCAAAAAGGCTTCAAGACACACGAATCAGAACGAAGGACTCATTTTCGAGAAGTCCTCGCCGGGAAAGCGCGCGTTCGAATTGCCGCCGCTCGATGTGCCCGCCGCCGATCCCGCCAAAGCTCTCGGCGCGAACCACCGTCGCGCGGGCATCGAAGGTTTTCCCGAGGTGAGCGAGATCGAAGTTCTTCGCCACTTCACGCGTCTTTCGACGTGGAACTACGCCATCGACCTGGGCATGTATCCGCTGGGCTCCTGCACGATGAAGTACAACCCGCGCGTCAATGAATTCGTGGCCCGACTTGAAGGCATTGCCACGGAACATCCCTATCAGCCGCAGGAGCTTTCGCAAGGCTGCCTCAAGATTCTGCGGCTGCTCGAAAAGTGCCTTCTGGAAATCACGGGCATGGATGCCATCACGCTGCAGCCGGCAGCCGGGGCCCAAGGCGAAATGACCGGCCTGCTGCTGATCCGCGCGTACCTGGAGAAGCAGGGGAATCCGCGGAAGAAGGTGCTGATTCCAGACTCCGCGCACGGAACGAATCCGGCGACGGCAGTGATCGCGGGGTACGAAGTCGAAAACATCAAGTCCGAATCGCACGGACAGATTGATGTTGATAAGCTGCGCGACCTGGTGACCGAGGACGTCGCGGCGCTGATGATCACCAATCCATCGACGCTGGGAATTTTTGAGCAGCGGATTCCGGAGATCGCGGAAATCCTGCATGCCAAGGGCGCGCTGCTCTATATGGACGGCGCGAACATGAACGCGCTCACGGGCGTGACGCGGCCAGGCGACCTTGGCGTCGACGTGATGCACTTGAACTTGCACAAGACGTTTTCGACCCCACATGGTGGCGGCGGCCCCGGCGCTGGGCCAGTAGCGATGAAGAAAATC
>WNFI01279773.1_pt1 | contig 24072 bp, 22 predicted proteins | sample 5400471 | NCBI WGS metagenome assembly WNFI01 (sample SAMN13153348, study PRJNA577476) | soil metagenome | isolation source: 100 cm saprolite on Douglas fir-dominated hillslope | place: USA:California | collected 2013-09-17 | reverse complement strand
TGCTATAGATGTGATCATTCCCTCTATTCTAACAGCCTTCCAGGCAATCACACAAACGGGCATCGTCAAAAGGGGTGCGCGTAAAGGGCGTAGGGACCCATGTTTGCCATTGAACTGTAACATGCCTTATGCTTCGTGAAAGGGTAGCTGACTCACTGCCTGTTCCCTCTCCTGAATAAGTCAGCATCCAGCGCCTTACGCGCTTGATTGCTTTCATGGATGCTTTTAAACAGGCGCGTGCTGATAATGACGCCAACGATAATAAATACTACAATGACAAGCCAGGGAATAAGATATAGTAATTGCATCTCCTGATTTCCTCTAGGAGGTTTATATGATGATCTCTCCTGAGAGAGATGTACAGTCAGGGAGTCGCGCTACTACTTGGTTACGCATCAAAAACAAGACGATGAAACAAATACAGGCTTCAGGCACACCTCTAATGAGTTTTAACACATTAATCCGGGTATGTGGTGGGTTTCCCCTGGCCGATACATCGGCGCTGGCCGCGATACATCGGGCCCTACGGGGGTGCTGTACCCGTTCACGATACCCTGAGTATTTCGTTAAAGTGCATAAGAGGTGTCACTCCTGTTGAGACCAGTCGGGACAACAGAGCACACCGGTGAGTTGGCGCTGAAACTGCCAAGAGAACCCCCTGAAAGAATACTGCATGTTTGTTACAACTGGGGCTTCTTGCATTAACCGTACAAAGTATACGTTGTAGCTGTTGCTTTGTCAAGTATTTATATTATCTCATCTACTCTTTATATGAAAAACGCATCTTTTCTATAGAAAAGAGTAACTATTCAGGTCTTCTCGCCACCTGCGGCGGCTCACCCCGCTAGGGAGTGAGTGTGGGGTGAGCCGCCGCAGGTGGCGAGAAGACCTGAATAGTTACAGAAAAGATACGTTGCGAGAATTTCAAACTTCTTCTCCCAGGAAATCTCATTCCTGGTAACTTCTGGGCAAAGGCGCCTGCTACTTAGACCAATCCACCTGCAATAGTGGTGGTTGGGTCAATGTCTGCATGACCACACAGTAGCGTTCTGTCCTCTCACGCAGCCCTTGCAACTGCTCCGCGGTTGCCTCGGGAGCATCAATCTCAAAGCGAACATGGATCTGCTCAAAACCGACGGGCACCTCCTTGGATAAGCCCAGTGTTCCCCGGAGATCCAGGTCTCCTTCCACCTTCACCTCGATACGCTCAGTGGGTATCCCCATAGCCGTAGCAACCATCTGGCAGGTTAGCTGCGCACAAGCCGCCAGGGCCCCAAGGAGCAGATCTCCTGAACAAGCAGCCGTGCCGGCTCCTCCAACTCCGCTGTGGGCTTCGGCCTGATAGACAGCGCGCCCGATATCGACAGAGCATGCCATCGGAGTAGCGGTTTGGCTCCCTTGAGCTTTAAGCGTGATCCGTGCGCTACTCGGGTCACTGCGGTATTGCTCCTTAAATGGTTTTTGAACTGATCGAAGATCCATAACTCTTTCCTCCTTTAGTGATAAGGGACCATTCCCTCTATTCTAACAGCCTTCCAGGCAATCACGCAAACGGGCATCGTCAAAAGGTATTCCGCGACTCACAAAAGTAGCTTCGGCTATGATATACTGTTGGCCTGTCGTAGATAGGTCATGACACATCTTGAGAAGGAAAGGAAACAGGTATGATCCATTCGGTATCATCAGACCATGGGAGAGATGGAGAACATGCAATTACTAAAGCAGCAGCGTTATCTGATACCTTTCTCAATACGCTTGTCGCTGAACTCGATAACGATGATATCGTTGGAATTACACTGGGGGGCAGTTATGTTCGCGGCGAGGCAACCACATATAGCGACGTAGATATCGCGTGCTTTGTGAAAGATGAGGTGGAACCACCTCCGAAGCGTTTTTTGTACCGTGACAATCTCCTGGTCAGTATCGGAACAAAAACTGTCGCAGGCGTTCGAAACGATCTCTTGAAGCCAGAGAAAGCGATTCTCTTTGTCTCTGGCTTGCGTCGCGTCTTACTAGACAAAGATAGGTCAGTGACGAGGCTTGTGCAAGAAATCGAAGCATTCCGCTGGGAACCGTTGCAGAAGGCTGCCGATCGCTATGCCAGCTTTCGGATGATGGCCCTTGCAGAACGAGTCCATAAAGTGCTGGGCGAGCTCCTGAAACGTGATGAATTAGCTCTTGCCTATGTGACTTCAGAACTGGTGTATGCATTGACGGAGGTTGTCGCTGTGCAGCAAGGCGTGCTGGTCAAGAGCGAGAGTACCTACTATTGGCAAGTTCAAGCCGCTGTTGGACTAGACTCTGACTGGAGCCTTTGTCATCGATGGGCTGCAGGGGTTGATTCAGTAGCAACCAAGGGAAGTATAGTGCTAACACAAGCTATCGCTGCTCTTCGCCTGTACCAGGAAACGGTGAAGTTGCTGCGACCCGTTCTCCATCAAGATCATCTTGCTGTAGCAGAACAAGCAATGCGAGTGATTGACGAAGCTGTTCCACATCTCGGATTGTGATCATCTTTGAACCTGCTTTCTGCTCTCTGACGCAGCTGGTCTAAGATCACCAGAACAACTCCGTCACCGACCGCCCATCATGAATCCGGCTAATCGCCCCGGCGAACAATTCAGCCACTGATAGCACCGTCATGTTCGGCAGCCGTTTCTGATCTGGAAGAGGTATTGAATCCGTGATCACAATTTCTTTGATAGGCGCAATTTTGAGGCGTTCAATCGCAGGACCAGAGAAAATGCCATGGGTAGCGCAGCAATAAATATCACGCGCGCCATGCTCATGCACAACCCGCACCGCTTGCGTGAGTGAGCCTGCCGTATCGATTTCGTCATCCACAATCAGGGCATGTTTACCATCAACGGAACCAATAATCCCCATAGCCTCCGCGATACTGTTGTTCCCATGCCGGCGCTTCTCAACTATAGCCAGTGGCGCGTTAAGACGATCCGCCAGCTTGCGCCCCTTCTTGGCAAATCCCTCGTCGGCGGCAACTACTGTATAATTATCCTGTTTTTTCTCAACAAAGTAACGCGCTGACAGAATCTCCGCTGTCAGTTCATCCACAGGTATATTAAAGAAACCCTGAATCTGGCCCGCATGCATATCCATGGTCAGCACCCTATGAGCACCTGCAACGGTAATACAATCGGCAATGAGGCGAGCAGTGATAGGCACACGTGGCTGATCTTTCTTGTCAGTGCGACCATATGCATAGTAAGGAATGACAGCAGTGATACGAGCGGCAGAAGCACGTTTGAGGGCATCAATCATGATGAGTAATTCCATGATTGAGCGATTGACAGGGGTGCTGAAAGGTTGGATGACAAAAACATCGCGCCCGCGCACATTATCATTGATCTTTACAAAAATATTCTCATTGCTGAATTGAAAAACATCTGCGTCGCCCAGCGGTATACGCAGATGTTTACAGATCGAAGCCGCTAACGGGCGGTTTGCATTCCCTGTAAAGACACTCAGATCGTCCATTCGCTCCTCCTGGTTTCACTGAGTATATCACATCACGAATGTTTATGTAAAATGATAAAGACCCTACTCAACAGGTTCCTCAGGACCTGAAATGAGGATACGCAGGAAACGTCTCAACGCAAAGAAGACGAGGAAGTAGACTGCCATCGCGATAAGCGTCGAAAACTCAAATGCCTGGTTAGGAGGATGAACTGAAGGCGATTTAACAATGCCAAGAAATGGGAAGGTCAGGATATCGGTCAAGGCATAAAGAAAACCAGCAAACAAGTTATTCGGGTCGGCGCCAATTAGCTTCAACATGAAGCGCAACATCAGCGTTATTTCCAGGACCCACATGAACCACAGGAGGTAATCATTGAGTTTACCGATAGCAAATCTGATTGTAAGGGCTTCTTCCTGGCGTGTCACCGGGCTCTCCGCTACTTCTTCTAACGGCTCAGCCTGATGGTTACCTTCATTGGCAGGCGGAGTTTGCACTGGATACTGCTGAGGTGGAGGCTTGAGTGGCAACTCTTCCATGGGCGGATATAGCTCGGTAGATTGTGTTCCAATCGTTTCATCTGGAAAAAGATTGTTAGGATTATTCATCGTGCTCTACTCCGTAAAGCTCTTAGCTTATGTAGGTTGCGACTGATCAGGTCTAAAACGATTATAACACGATTTGCCTATCCTGCGCCACGTCGGATTAGTAGTACAACGCCCTCTGCGCGCGCTACTATTCGGAATAGTTTTGAAAGTCCATTCAGTACACTGGTCGCTTCTGCCCGATTTTCTGTAGTCAAGCTATTAAGATCCACAATCACGTATTCAACTGTACGATTGCATGCAGTATCCAGGCACACAGAAGGAAATACGGCTAAAAGTTGACGCTCACTCAGGTGCGGATTGAGGTTTGTGCCCGCAGAGACAGAGGCATCAGGCGGAATCAGTGCTAGCAACCGTTCAATTTGTTGCTCGCGGCTGCCCGGTTCATGATCCGCCCAAAACGAATTGAGCTGAGGTACGGCAATATAGTAGTTGAGCCCGATCATTAATAAAATCCAGGCAACTAGTATCCATTGTAAGTGAAAGACAGAGATCTTTCGCGCAAAAGGAAGCATGCACTCACCAAATCGCTCCCATTGCTGACTTCGCCACTCGGGTAGTGTAAGACGATAGAGACGAGGTCCGATTATCGTGACTACATGATTGAACGACGTGAGCACGTACGCCTTGAAATGAGCAATGAGATATATGGTATGGGTGGACAGGGTGTGAGCATGCAAGGCCGGGACAAGCCCCGCCCCTACAATATACGAAATACGGGTGCGAACCGGAGTATAGTCCCCGCCCTGCATGCCCATGCTCTGCGTACCCACACTTTGCTCACTCATGCCCTGCTTACTCCATCCCCCCACGACCTGCCCCAGGTTGGCCTCATCCGTTTCCTCTACAGCTTGTTTCGGTTCCTCCTGCCGCCACCGCTGCCAGATCAGAATCAAACGGCGCGTACCATGAATAGCGGCTAGCATGACGAAAGGAATTATTGCGGCATTATAGTGGTAGACGCCGCTATATAAGAGAGGATCCGTACTCAGTAGATTTTCGGCAAGGATGGGTAATGCCGGCAGTAGCCACTCTGGAGCTAACAACGATATAAACCCCACACTACGTATCAGGCCAGCCAGGTAAAAAAGGCGATCCAGGGTGAAGAAGGTCGTAAAAAGTAGCCAGGGATGGATTAGAAGATTTGCAATAGCTGCTCCAGGCGAACTCCCCAGAGCTTCATAACGATACCAGTAGTTGTTCGCCTGAACGCCCGGGTAGAAGTGCGGAATGATCACCTTAAAGGCGAGAAAACTCCACAGCAGACCTCCAATGATCAAAGTGATCCCCAAGCGCGGAAGCTTATACTTCCAAATAAGCAGGACACCAAACAGGGCTATAACAAGAGGAATATCTTCTTTGCAAGAGGCAGCCAGGACACAGGCAACCAGGAACCATACATAACGTTTGTATGTAAGCGCTAACATCGCATAGAGCAACAATGGAGTTGCCAGGCTAAGGGGATGAAAGTCGAAAATATTTAAACCGAGCAGGGCCGGGGCAAGCAGATAAGCAGTAGCCATTAGTGCGGCAAGAATTGGCCACTCTGGAAGAAACCTGCGGGTGAGGAGAAAGACCGGCAACGCCCCCGACACCAGTGCCAATGTCTGGAAGACAAGCAGAATATGCGGGTCTGCGTGAAAGACATAGAGCAGCGAAAGCGGAAGGATTATCGGCTCAAAATGGATCGCCAGGCGTGTCGGTGGACCATACCAGTCAATTGCCTGGTTCGTAAACTGGAAGAGACGCCCATGAATCGTGTTCCACAGCACCTGGTCCATGTTACCGAGATCAAAAGCTGTTGCCTTGAACGTATCATAACGTAGTATTGCCTGGTAATTCATATCCACGGCATACACCAGCATGGCCACTATCAGAAGTCCCCAGGCTATTTTTTGTTGTGCGCGCAGGTCAAATCGTATCATTGCATAGTTTCAAATTCTAATCACTGCTTGCCAGATGCCCACACCAACCAGAACTATAAATAAGTAAACGATCACATACTCTGGCCAGTCACCTGTTCGAAAACGCCAGCGCGGATTGGGCGGAAAACCAAAGCGTTTATGATTCGGCCAGAGCAAAGGGACGCCGCCTTCCGTTAAACTATCGGCTGCGATATGCGTAATACAACCAAAAAGCACAGCAACAAAGACCAGGTGCGATGCTCCTATAAACTGTGCCGGAAGGACGAATCCACGCTGGGCTAATAGATATACTACCAGTTGCTCCAGACCAATTGCCAGTAATGAACCCATCAATAGACCAAGGAGGCTATGAAAAATGGTTCGATGGCCCGCGATGCGTTGAATTCCTTTACTTACCCAACCAAGTTTACGCCCTATTAAGCTGTGCGCATTATCAATATCCGGTAGCAGTGCGCCGAACGCCACCATTAAATAAAAGATAGCTTTTTTGATAACCAACTCGAGGGGAACAGATGGAGCCAATGTCAGCGCGGGTCCCGTTAAATGGACTGTACTATCAAGAACAACAGCGGCGGTTAAACCAATCAGCAGATGCGATCTACCTACCATACATAAGTCTCCCAGGAAGAAACAGGATCAGATTGCTCATTGTAGGGGTTTTTAGAACAAATATCAAGATGCTAAATAGAGGGGTGTTAAAATTCATCCGGCAGGCTAATCAGGATTGCTTTGCCCTCGACTCGCACTGGGTACGTCTGAATATCCTGGCGTGCAGGCCCACGCAATACTTTACCAGTACAAACATTAAACTGCGCTCCATGCCAGGGGCAGGTCAGCACTTTGCCATCAAGTTCACCTTCGTTAAGTGGCCCACTGATATGGGTACAATTATCAGTAAAGGCATAAACGCTGCCATCTACCTTAGCTAAGCAAACTGGCTCACCATCAACTTCCACAGCCATCAGTTCACCATCATCCAACTCATCAAGTTCTGCAACTTTTACAAAGTCCGTCATGAACCATCCTCTACTTTGGCGCCCTCTTCGGTCGTCAAATCGGCAGAGAAAGCAGGATTATTCTTCTTCATTATCATTCCCTGACCTCTCCAGGCCAGCCAGCGCCAGGCTGCGGTGTAGAACGCGCAGTGAAAGAAATGCGCATTTCATACGAGCAGGACTGATTGGAATGCTCAGCGCATCCAGTACATCATCCTTACCGAGTTGTATAACCTCTTCCACCGTCTTGCCCTCGATCAACTCTGAAAGCATCGATGCTGCCGCCTGGCTGATAGCGCACCCACGCCCCTGGAAACGCACTGCACTTACCTGGTCACCATCTATCTGAAGATCAATTGCAAGCTGGTCCCCGCACAAAGGATTGGAATCTTCCGCGTGTACATCAGGATGATCGAGCTTTCCATAGTTGCGTGGGTTCCGGTAATGATCCAGGATATATTCACGATAATAATCCATTGACATGGGCTATACTCCTAACGACCCAAAAGTGTTAATTCAGGCGCCTACAGACTGAATATTCGCAGCGCTTTGTGCAGCCCCTGCACCAGTACATCGATATCTTCTGGTATTGTATACACATAGAAGCTAGCGCGCGCCGTTGCAACCAGTCCGAGCCGATCCAACAGCGGCTGTGCGCAATGATGCCCGGCACGAATGGCAACGCCGACTTCTTGATCGAGGATCGATGCCAGGTCGTGCGCATGGATATCAGCTAGTGTAAAGGATACTACGCCACCGCGCCGCGCAGCTTCCGGTCCATAGATCGTCAATTCTGGGACTGCCTGCAATTGCTCCATAGCATGTGCAGTGATTTCTTGCTCGTGCCGTTGCACGTTCTCCATACCAAGCTCAGTGAGGTAATCAACCGCAGCTCCCAGGCCAATCGCCTCTGCTATGGCGGGTGTCCCGGCCTCAAACTTCCATGGCAGATCATTCCAGGTGGATTCTCGCAATCCAACCTTGCGAATCATTTCGCCGCCACCCATGAAAGGGGGCATAGCTTCCAGCAGTTCACGCTTGCCATACAGGATACCGATGCCGGTAGGTCCAAGCATCTTATGCCCGCTAAAGCACAGGAAATCGATATCAAGGGATTGTACATCAACAGGTAGGTGGGGAACACTTTGTGCAGCATCGAGCAAAACAGTCGCACCGGCAGCGTGAGCCTGGGCAATCATTTGCTGGGCAGGATTGATAGTACCTAACACGTTAGACATATGCGTGAAAGCTACGAGTTTCGGCTGTTGCTGCAAGAGTTGCTCATATATATCCAGGCGTAGCAGCCCCTCATCGGTGATAGGCACAAATTCCAGCCGGGCACCTGTTCGCCGGGCCAATAATTGCCAGGGAATGAGATTGCTATGATGCTCCAGTTCTGTCAGCACGATCAAGTCACCCGCAGCGATGTTCGTATTACCCCAGCTATAAGCCACGAGGTTTATACTCTCGGTGGTATTGCGTGTAAAAATAACCTGCTTGCTCTGGCGAGCATTGATAAAGCGAGCTATTTTTACACGAGCCTTTTCCATCCTTGCCGTTGCCTCTTCGCTGATCTCATAAACCCCACGATGGACATTGGCATGAGTAGTTTCGTAATAGGTACTCATGGCCTCGATCACAGCTACAGGTTTCTGCGAACTCGCCGTGCTGTCAAGATAAACTAGCGGCTTGCCATGTACCTGGCGCGACAGGATTGGAAAGTCCTTGCGAATATCTACTGCTGTGCGACCAGAAGAGCCTGCGCCTACAGTTTGTTGCATTTTAATACTCCACGAGTCTAATCTCTTCTTCTTCTGCCGGTTTGCTGTCCAGTGAGACAGCATACTCGTCTACGCCCTCAACCTCCCAGCGTTCCTGGGCGTCAACCCACGTGTCGGCCTCGGCCTCATAGGCGCCTCTCATGCGTCGCACAATACTCCGGCGCAAGCGCGTACGCAAGTTCTCTAAAGGAATGCGCTGTAGCACTGGCTCAAAGAAGCCTTGCACGATGATACGCTCCGCTTCCTCGCGAGAGATACCACGTACCATCAGATAGAATAGCTGGTCTTCGTCGATCTTCCCAGTGGTGGCACCGTGGCTGGCGCTCACCTGGTTGGCACCAATCTCCAGGCTGGGGATTGACTCAGCACGGCACTTATCGCTAAGCAATAGTGTATGGTCCGATAGGAATGAAGCCGTCTGCTGTGCCTTTGGCCGTACACGAATCATGCCAATGAACTCTACACGGGACTCGTCAGTGAGCACACCTTTCACCAGCGTCTCAGCATTGGTCGCGGTCGAAGCATGGTCCGAAAGCGTGTTGATCGAGTAGCGCTGGTCATGGTCAGTGAAGAAGACACCCACCAGTTCACCCGCGCTCCCATTACCGGTCAGCCCAATACCGATGTCCGACAGCATTACCTTGCTGCCAAGGTCAGCCAGTACCCAGGTAGTGCTGCCATCCTTTTCATGCACAGCATTCTTCTTAGTAATGTTCCAGACGTTCAGACCAAGATCCTGCATGTTGCTGAATTCAACATGTGCCGCATTCTTAACATACACCTCGACAACCCCATCCAGCAATGAAGGCCGATCGCCATCGAAAGCCGAGTTATGCTCCTCAACAAAGCGCACGCTACTCTGCTCTTCCGCAATAATCAGTGTATGCGCGAATGTGGCTGATGCAGGAGTATCAATCCAGATTTGTGCCAGGATTGGATCTTCAATCTCTATCCCCTTAGGAATGTAGAGGAAGATACCCCCGCTCCAGAATGCAGCATGCAGGGCCGTGTATTTTGTGCTGTTTACCGGTACGCATGTCGTCATGAAGTACTGCTGAACCAGTTCAGGATAGTCCCGCACGGCCGAATCCAGGTCGGTCAGAATCACACCCTGACGCTTCAGTTCCTCGTCAAGCTCAGTCCGTACGACAGAGGCGTTTCGCTGTACAACAAGACCGGCACGCTGATCGACCAGCGCCTCTTGTAAGGCTTGCTCAATAGGAGCAGGCAACTTCCCGTCATCAATGGAGGGCACATAGGGACTGAGTTCCTGGAACTTGAAATTGGAAAACATGCGCAACGTACCCAGGTCCCCACGACGTCCAAGCGGGGTCGGCATGCTCTCGTAGAGGGTTTGAGCCATTCGTAACCTTTCTCTTCGAGTTCCAGGGCCAGCTCTTTACCGCCTGACTTGACAATGCGGCCATCGTACATGACATGCACAAAGTCAGGAGTGATGTAGTTCAGTATGCGCTGGTAGTGGGTGATGAGTAGGATACCCAGTTGAGGGCCCCTCAAGGCATTTACGCTCTCGGATACGATCTTCAGAGCATCAATATCCAACCCGGAATCCGTCTCGTCCATCAGTGAGATTTCTGGCTCAAGCAGTGCCATCTGCAGAATTTCAGCACGCTTCTTCTCTCCACCCGAGAAGCCGTCGTTGATGGACCGGTTAATGAAGCTGTTATCCACCTTGAGCAGGCGCATCTTCTCCTGCAGCAGCTTGCGGAACTCACCGGGAGGAATGCTCTTGCGTTTGGCCGCCTTACCCGTAGGATTCTCGCCCTCTTCCAGGGGCTTATTCCCTTCGCGAACAGCTTCAAGAGAACGTCGCAGGAAATTCGCCACGCTCACGCCTGGAATTGACATAGGATATTGGAATGCCAGGAAGAGACGCATGCGAGCGCGTCGATCAGGCGAATATTCCAGGATATTCTCTCCCTTAAACCAGATTTCGCCGTCGGTCACTTCATATTTTGGGTTACCCATAATGACGTTTGCCAGGGTACTTTTACCCGAACCATTGGGTCCCATCAGTGCGTGGACTTCGCCCCGTTTCACTACCAGGTCAACACCACGAAGAATCGGTTTGCCTTCAATAGTAGCATGAAGGTTCTTAATAATCAGTTCTGATTCCATATACTAATACACATCCTGCCTTCTTTAATTTCTTTCTCGCCAACGATACTACCATTAATGGGCTGGGCTTATACCCCCACACTCAGGCGAGATGAAGAGCATGTTTAATTTGTGGCCGAGTTTGCCACGCGAATATTCGAGATAGCAATGAATTGAGATGGGGCGCTTTGTTCCTGGTCAGGTGCACCCACCAATTCAGCCAAGGTCATTGTATCAATTGTATGAGCTACGGCATCCCGCACCTTCGCCCAAAGGTGCTTGATCCTGCAAGAATCCAGAAAGCCGCAGATATCTGTCATCTCCCCTTCCGTCGCACAAATCATCGGAGCAATTGGACCCTCCAGCACGCGCAGGATCTCGCCCATCGTGATCTCTTCCGGGTGACGACTCAGCCGGTAGCCGCCATGAGCACCACGTGTGCTCACAATCAGGGGCGGATCCGCTTCACGCAGCAGCTTTGCCAACTGCTCAAGATACGCCAGGGGCAGCATTTCCGCTTGCGCGATATCCGTGAGTGAGCGAGGGCGTTCACCATGATGGCGAGCAAGATCGACCATAATCCGTACGCCATACTCGCCCTTTGTAGATACTTGTAACCACATGGCCGTCTCCTTCTCGCCTTTAGTGGGGCTCGCAAGCCATAAAATAGCAGCAGAGCCAGATTAATCCGACCTATTCACTAGGATATATTCTAGCACTTCTAAAGGGAAAGCGTCAATCTTTTTCGAGTGAAGACTCGCGACCTCCAAAAATATAGCGAGGGAGCGGTGCTGGGGCGGGCGCCGCCCGCCCCAGCACTGCTCCCTCGCTATAAAAAATAGGTGAGGCCCGCTTGCAGGCCCACGTGGGCGGGAGAGAGCGGCTGCTGGCACATGCTTGTCAAGAGGCTGACCGCAGCGATTACTATTCCCTTGAGGACATAGCTATCGCTGTCCCGTTTTTCTTTAAGGATGTGCGGTTTTGCTGCGGATTGTATACGCCAGTTGTCATGGCTAGCACCTTCATTGGCCGCCGCTTAATGTTGAGTTTGCGGAAAATATGCGCAAGATGTGTCTTGACCGTAGCCTCGGAAATACAAAGCTTCTCACTGATAGCACGGTTAGACAAACCACCAGTCAATACAAGGTTAAAAATCTCCTGCTCACGTGTGGTCAGTATTTCACTGCTGGAAGAGGGCAAAATATCACCCGAAATGCAATCCAGTAACCATGGAGTTAAGATTGGATCTAGCAGGAACATTTTGTCCGTGAGCCACAGTGACATACGTAGTAACTCTGCCGAAGCATTTTCCAGAAAGTAGCCACGCGCACCATAGGCACAGGCAGCCAGTAACATATTCTTATCTGGTTCTGTTGCCAGGATAACGAAACGACCTCTCGGTAGTTGCATGATATCCGTCACTAACGATTGATGAACCACAACCAGGTCCGGTAAGCAAGATACAAGCCGTTTCTTTAGTTCTTCGCTGGTCGTTGCTTCATAAATACTGCTAACGAACGGGTCATTAGTAAAGATAGCTCGAAGACCTGCACGCAGAATCTCGCGAGATTCTGCAATTAAGACACTCTGTTCCATTTCGCTTTGATCCTTCGACTTTATCTGCTTGTCTCCCACCTACGCAATTCGTGCATACAAGGCCGTCCTCAATTAAGCTCATCAGGTGAGAAGCCATAGGTACTTGCGAACACAAGTTGCCTGCTAACGGCTGGAGTATAGCATCTCACGACTATCACGCACATCGGAGAAATTTCCCATTTTGAAAAAGCATTATAAATTAGCAGGAAAAGTAATAAGATGGGTAATTGTACCTATTGTAGCTGTGTTTTTTGATATAAAATAGTGGTAAATTATTTAATCTGTACAATTTATAAAGAAATACTTATTTTGAAAGCGGAGCCCGTACCAACCTGGCCAGGCTGTGATGTATGGCAAAGGCTGTCGCAGCAGCCCTATTCTCACTTCCTGTCTTAGTGAAGATATGAGTCAGGTGATTGGCAACTGTTTTCGCGCTAAGCCCCAACTCCTGTGCTATCTGACTATTTCTCCTGCCCCTGGCAACGAGCAGTAGCACCTCAACCTCACGCTCAGTGAGATCGGCAGGGAGAGACTGTGCAGACGAGCCATGCGGACGTTGAGAAAGAGTTTGGAGCCGGCTAAGAACACGTTCCGCTGCATCAGTCATATCCATTTCCTCATAGAGCTTAAGCGCTTGTTTAAGATGGTTTTCTGCCCGTGCTATGTATCCTTGAACGCCTCGCCCCAATTCGTAGTCGGTCCAACTCAGCAGCACGCGGGCCAATTCAGGACGTAAGCCTTCGCGCCGAGCTTTAGCCTCTGCTGCAGCCAGGTGCATAGCCGCTGCCTCCCAATCCCCACGTATGCTGGCAGCCACTCCCAAAACACGATCCACTAAGAACCAATAGTGCTGACCGCGGAAGTCCAGGAGCCTTGGGTAGAGATCCGCGACCCGTTTCTGATCACCTGAGGCTAATGCTATTAGCGCTAAACATACGATGATAAATGCAGTTAGCAACGTACCTGCCGGCAGTTCGTCAAGAATTCCTTCCAATTCGGATACACATACATACGCCTTCGCGCGATTTCCTCGAGCTACCTGAATCATTCCAAGGAGACCAGTATAGAGCCTGGACCAATATGGACCCTGCTGCCGGTTTGCCCTTAGAACCTGCAATTCGCGCTCGGCGGCCACAAAATCTTCCTTCTGGTAAGCGAGAAAGCCCCGTATCAGGCCTAGGAAAGATAAAGGGGCCCGGCCAGGCAGGTGGCTCGCAGTAGTTAGCGCCTCTTCGATCGTTTGCTCAGCTTCAACCCAAGCACCCTGTGATGCATGGAGTAGAGCGAGCCAGGTATAAGTGTTTCGTAAATCGTATGCGTCTCGATAGCGTTCGATGAGTTCCATCCTGCGTAAACTCATTTCGAAGGACCGTCCGATTTCGGATGTACAATAGTATGCTTCCGCCAGGTGGAGGCACCATTCTGATGCCTTAGATGGATAGGCAATGTCTTCTGTAAGTTCCAGTGCTTGCTCTGCCGCCTGCAAGGCATTTGAGATATCTTTACCAGGTGTGAAGAGTGTACCATCAATAGCCCAAGTAGCCGCAGCTTCGAGGGGGGCGATTCCTAAATGGCGGGCCATTTCTAATGCTCGCCGTGCATAGGCAACTCCCTCAGCTTGCTGACCCATCCAATTCGTGAGCAAGGTAGCTAAATCTACAAGGACCCGTACCAGCTCAGTGCTCGAGGAGTCCTCCAGTAGTCTTAGTGATTGTTCGAATGCGACCCGCGCATCTTGCAACGCCTCCATTCGCCAATGCACCAGCCCCAGCTTATGTGCTGCTTGCGCAGCAGTTTCTAACTCACCGGCTTGCGAAAACCATGCAAAAGCTCCTTTGTATGCATCCGCGGCCACAATCTCCGCATCAGCCAGGAAAGCAGCTTCACCCAAACCAAGCAGCAGATTACCACGACGCCTATCATCTGGATCAAGGAGTTCAAGAGCCATACGATAATGGCTCATGGCTTCTTCGATCGCTAACGATTTCAATGCCTGTTCTGCGGCTAGTTGTGAGTAGACTGAACCGCGTATCCGATCACCACCATGCGTGAAGTGAAAAGCGAGTTCAGCAAGCTGATAGGTACTCTTCTGTTTATTTTGATCGTATCGGGCTTCGAGTAACCTGCCAATAGTCTCGTGCAGGCGACGTCGTCGTGAAGTACGCACTTCAGCATACAGAGTCTCACGGATTTTATCATGGCTGAACATGAACAAGCCTTCTTGCTCGACTCTAACCAGTCGAGCACGCTCAGCCTCGAGAAGTGCCTCCTCGACTACTTCAAATTCCTGGTCTTCCAACGAAGCTAGCAAGGAGAGGTCAAACGTCCGACCAATTATCGCAGCAATGCGCAAGTGATCGATAATACCTGTCCGGAGCCGAGCGAACCGCTGGCGTAGGGCACCAACAATACTTGGTGGAAGTGCCTGATCGAGCGGCCCGGCAGTAACCCATCGATTATCCTCCTGGATGAGAGCACTCTTTTCAACCCAATCACACAAGAGTTCCTCCGCGAAAAAAGGATTGCCTTCACTATGTGTATACAACAACTGGCTCACAGTCGGACTGATTGCTGCTCCAAGAAAGCTGATCGCTAGTGCCTCAATCTCTTCAGACGAGAGAGGACCGACCGTAACTTTGGTGAGTACTCGCTGACGAGCCAGCTCTGTCAGAGTTCTTTCAAGTATTGGGTTTAGATTAACCTCACCCTCCCTGTAGGTTCCCAGGATCAGTAATCTGGCACCTGGCAAATGTCGCGGAATATAGCTAAGCAGGTCTAGACTTGCAGAATCTGCCCAATGCAGGTCATCCAGGGTAAGAACAAGCCCATGTGGCATACTAATAACTTCCAGGAACGCGGTTACAGCTTCATATAGACGCAAGCGTGCCTGCTCGTGAAGCAATGGATAGGTTTCCGGAGCCTCGCCCAAGTAGGCAGACAACTCAGGTAAAATGCTCACCAGTGCCTGGGGCGCTACAGCTATCTGCTTGCGCAGTTCCTCCGGAGGGGTAACCCGGATATGCCGGCCAAGGGCTTCCAAAAAAGGCAAATAGGGGGGCATCCCCTCAGATTGTGATGCCTCACCATGCAGAAGAACCGCTCCATCTTGCGCAGCGCGCGTCGCAATCTCATCCAGGAGGCGAGTCTTCCCAATGCCTAATTCTCCGGCCAATAGCACTACTCTGACTCTCCCGGATTTAGCAGCTTTGTATTGATTCCAAATTAACTTCAGTTCAGGTTGTCGACCAACGAACTGAGAAACAGATTCTACGTGTTCAGTTGCCAAATGCCTGGAATGCTGATCTATCATAACCGTGCTTTCCAATCGAATCACCCGGTATCACAGGGTACATGATGTATTATGTGAGAAAAACCACAAAAGACTTTTTTAGCCTTCTAAGCAAGCATAGCAGTGCTCGGTAAGGCTGAGTAATTTAACTGAAAGCTTAATAATTCTATTCATCGTGAGCCCCCCACACTGATTGTTACTCAAGTATCTCCATGTTGCCTCTCCAGGAGGGGAAGAGGCGTTCCAGGCACCCTGGTTTATTATAATTATTTGTTATTAAATTTGCGCTTCACAGAAGTTTATAAACTTTTCTAGTCGCGCTTCACAGAAGTTTATAAACTTTTTCCAATGGAAATTATAACGCCACAAACGCTTTTTGTCTATATGTCCCGATCAATGGTTGTGTTTTTATTTATAAATGATGAGCTAATATGATCAAGTATCGATTCTTTTTGAACTGCCCTGCCAGCCACTATCCTTACTTCGCTTAACAAAGCTTGTGTAAAAACGCGTTTCAAGTTGTGTAATTTTGTACTTTTTGGAATAGTACAATTGGGTATATTAAGGGCATTATGATAGAAAAGTTCTCGCTGCTTTCATGAAATCGAACTCATTCCATATCATCCCAAGTATTATATATATATTGATACTTAGATTATGCGAAAGTACTAATTCCAATCTAAAAAGATAATCCATCGATGGATTGTATTGGCCTTTCTGTAAACGCTATACTCAGTCTGGTTATTCGTCTTGGGTGTCAACTGCCCAGAGATAACACGGAATCGCCTTATAACTGTGGGGAGCTTTTCATGATTTCAATTGCACATCCTCTTTTAGGGGAAGAGGAGGAGGTTGCAATTCTTCGCGTTCGTGTGTCAAACCAGTTGGCATATCTCGCCAAGCTGGATCTGTTCCATGAGCAGAGCATTGCACACGCGAGATTTTTGACAGCGGACCCTAGCAACTTCATTCAAATGCCTGGGTCACGTACAGGGCACCGTCATGTTCATCACCTGCCTGTCATGGAAGCGGCTGCAAGGAAGGTTTTGTCACTTCCAATGCACCCATCGCTAAGCGAGGAAAATCACTCAATGATTGTCAGTGAGGTGCTCGCTCTATGTGATTGAAAGCCAGGCTGCTCGCACCGGGTTATATACTTCTTCCCCCTGATCCTGCTGAACTGATTCATGCGATCATTTTTCAGGTCGATCATCAGGTCTATCAGTGGCTCGACTTTCGCCATTTGCACATTATCAGGTTGTGCTCGATAGACGGAGATTGTTCAGCCGTGAAACCGTCGAACCGCTCGGGATGCACTACATTGCTTCAGGTGATGACAGTCCCAGCAAGTTGAAAGGGCAGAGAGATGAACACTCCTTCATCTCTTCAGCTCTACGAAGGAAGAGGTACATAGTGCGTTTAGCATCAATTGTAGGGGGTCGCCCCCAATTCATTAAGCTCATGCCGGTAAGCGATGCGCTACGGCAACAGCACGAAGAAATTATTATCCATACAGGACAACATTACGACTATCGTATGTCGGCTTTGTTCTTTGACGAATTGAAGATCCCTGCTCCAGATTATCACCTCGGAGTCGCTTCTGGATCATGCGGAGCGCAGACAGCTCGTATGCTCGAGACTATTGACCTAGTTCTGATGAAAGAGTGTCCAGACTGGGTGATCGTATATGGCGATACAAACTCAACACTGGCTGGTGCGCTGGCAGCAGCAAAGCTCCAAATCCCCATTGCGCATGTCGAAGCAGGCTTGCGCAGTTTCAAAAGGGCAATGCCACAAGAGATTAATCGCGTGGTCACAGATCATTTGTCAGATCGCCTGTTTTGTCCAACAGAAACAGCTTGCAAGTTTGCCAACAATGAAGGCATCGTACGGGGAGTAGAGGTGGTAGGAGATGTCACGTATGACATCCTGCGACAAGTTCAGCCGAAGATTGAAGACCATGCCCAGGTATTACTCTCTGCATTGGATGTCGCACAACAAGACTATCTACTAGTGACCGTGCATCATACCGCCAACACCAATAATCCAACCGCCATGAGTGAAATTGCGAGTGCACTCAACAAGCTGGATATGCCTATAATTTTTCTTCTCCATCCGTATACTCGTGACTGCCTGGATCGCTATGATATCACCTGGGGAAAACATATCCGCTTCATCGAACCTGTTGGATTTATCGATATGCTGGCGCTAGAAAGTGCTGCCTATCGCATTCTCACAGATTCTAGTGAGATGCAAAAGGAGGCATTCCTTCTGAAGGTACCCTGCCTGACCCTGCGAGAAGAAACCGAATGGCCTGAGACGATCCAATCCGGGTGGAATGTGCTGCTTGAGAGCAATAGCCAGGCCATCATCGAGGCTATCGGCCGGCAGAAGCCAGAGCCACCACAGCATAACCCATTTGGAGAAGGAGATGCAGCAACACGCATTGCACAAAGCTTCCAGATTCAATGCTTGGCATCTCCCCATGCCTAAAGGCCAGGGGAATCCTGCGGGCAGCCATTTTTTCATTTTCCATATTCTTCTTTAGGTCAACCAAAGAGAGGTTGGTTAATTATGTCTATACACACAGTGCTAGTTACAGGTGGTGCCGGTTACCTTGGATCTGTTCTGACAGAAGAGCTAAGTATCCGGGGATATCGAACAATAGTTTTCGATAATGGTATTACCTCTCCTCAGTTTCCTTATAAATTTAATGGTATAGATGTTTCATGCGTGCAAGGGGATGTACGTAATCCTAAGGATGTTGTGTCAGCCTTGAAAGGCGTGGATGCCGTGGTTCACTTAGCGAGCATTGTAGGTGATCCCGCTTGCAACAGTAATCCCGACTTAGCCTGGTCAACCAACTACCTGGGTACCATTTACCTGGCAGAGGCGTGCCGTAAAGCAGGGATTAGACGCTTTGTATTTGCCTCCAGTTGCAGCAACTACGGCCTGTATACAAACGAAGATGTGGACGAGTCGGCTCCCTTAAATCCTCAATCGCTCTATGCACGCAGCAAGATCCACTCAGAGAACTATCTGATATCCGTACGCAATGAAACGTTTTTGCCCTGTATTCTTCGTTTTGCGACCCTATATGGGCTGTCGCCTCGTATGCGCTTCGACCTCATTGTCAACTGGATGACGATTAAGGCGGTGCTGGAACATGAAGTGACGGTGTACGTAGGAGATCAATGGCGACCATTTCTTCACGTACGAGACGCTGCACAGGCCATCGTGAAAGCACTGGAGGCAGCACCAACTTACTCCAAAGCTGAAATATACAACTGCGGAACCAACAAAGAGAACTATCGCCTCAAAGAACTCGGTCAACTTATCGTGCAGGAGATACATGGCGCCAAGTTGTCCATTATTGTTGATAATGCCAATAATCCGAGCTATCGAGTGAACTTCGAGCGTATCCATCGTGATCTCAAATTTAACTGCCGCTATCGGGTAATCAATGGCATCCGAGAAATCTATGACGCTGCTCGAGCGGGCTTGTACCGTGACTTTACTTCGATCCGATACCACAACTACATGTTGGTACTCGGCCGAACTCAACAGAGGAAAACTGAAGTAGTAAGCCTCTAAAGCGAAGATAGCAGTAACTATTCAGGACTGCTCGCCGCCTGCGGCGGCTCACCCGGGTTTGGCGTGGGTGCGGGCTGTGCAGCCGCAGGCTGCACAGCCCGCACCCACGCCAAACCCCTAGCGAACTGCCGCAGGCAGTGAGGAGTCAAGTAGAGGGGAGACCTGCATAGTTACAGGTATCACATGACAGTCTACTACTTTCACCGCCAGATCCCGGTAATTTAATAGATAATTGAAGGAATGAGGAGCGAGTTGATGGTTTCATCTTACCGAACGCTAAAAGGAAAACATGTAGTGATAACAGGTGGTGCTGGATTCATCGGGAGCCATCTTGTTGATCTTCTGGTGCCGGAGGATGTAAAACGGCTTACCATCATTGACAACTTCTTTCTAGGAACGCTTTCCAACCTTGCCGAGGCATCGCGGCGCATGCCGGACCTGCGAATTCTGTATATCGATGCCTCGAATGACCGCTCGCTTCGTGAAGCATTCTCGCGATTGGGCGCGGTGGATGTGGTGTTTGACCTTGCCGTCATCCCTTTCCTTACCTCAATGGTGCGACCACAGTTTTGTTTCGAAACGAACGTGCACATCACCTCAGCACTTTGCGAACTCTTGCGAGAGGGGCGATTTGAAACGTTGGTACATTTCTCGTCGTCTGAGGCCTATGGCTCGGCCAGGACCATCCCCATGCATGAGGAGCATCCGCTTGTCCCTCTCACGCCTTTTGCGGCTAGCAAAGCTTCGAGTGATCACCTGGTGCGTACCTACGCTGCCACGTTTGGACTGGATACTCTCGTTGTGCGCCCTTTTAATATTTATGGCCCCAGGCAAAATGCTCAGCAATATGCAGCTATCATTCCTACCATGCTGCGGTGCGCGTTTGAGGGGCGCGTCTTTACATTACTTGGCGACGGGCAGCAGACACGCGATTTCAGCTACGTTACCGATACAGTGCGGGCCGTTCTGGATCTCTACACATGTCCCCAGGCGCGAGGGTTAGCGGTGAATATCGGTTCGGGACAGGAAATCAGCATGCTTGATCTCAAGAAAAAGATTGAACAGATCCTGGGCTGGACAATCCCCCTCGAGCATCGCGCTCCACGACCAGGTGATGTACGCCGGCAACGGGCTGATATCACTCTGTTGAAGCACCTGATTGCATTTAAACCACAGGTCTCACTCGAGGAGGGATTAAGCAGAACGGTGGAGTATTATCGCGCGCATACCGATTAGCACTGAAATGGGCCGGCTATCACAAATGATAAGGCGTCAATTTTTTCTTTTGCGCCCTACTACAATTTGGCGCGTTCCCCTGCCAAACGGTGCCCAATCATACCCACCATAGATGGCCTCGATGCTGAAGCCTGTTGCCAGGAAGAGCAACTGGAGTTCACGTGGGAAGAAAATGTGCATATCAAGCCTGGTCAGGTAGCGCTCGTTTTCGCCTGTTTCAAAGAATTTTTCATGCGTCCACACGATATGCTGCAACTGCTCGAACGGGTCGTACTTTCTACTTGTATAAAGCAGCATAGTAAATTCATCATCCGGTGCTTCTATTTCGTCTTCCATGTACACATTAGAAGGTCGATTGAGCGCATCGCTCAGGTAATCGATGTCGGGGAGGAAAATATCGACCACGAACCTGCCATCGACTGTCAGGTGATCATAGGTATTTTTAAAGGTATCAAGCTGTTGCCCTACCTCATACAGATGCGCGATAGAATTAAAAGGAAGGAAGATCAGGTCAAACTCCCCCTTATGTTCGAGTTGATAGTTAGACATGTCGGCTTCATGCAATGTGACGCGCCGTTGAACAGCTTCAGGCTCCCGCGCTAGTTTGCGTCGATACGCATCCAGCATCTCAGGCGAGATATCCAGCCCTTCAAGTTGAAAGTCGCCAGGGCTGTGTAGCAACTCGATGCCAATACGCCCGCTCCCGCAGGCCAGTTCCAGTACACGCTGCGGAGTGTAGCGCATCACCAACTCATACCAGAAAGGAACATCCTGCTCCGTCTGACTCTGGTACTCAAGATCATAGTCACTGGCTCGTTCATAATATTCACCCATATCGTAGGGCATAGGTAATCTCCTCATGTAAAATGAATGGAAAAGGCAAGCATAAAAGATAGATAGATAGGCTGGACTTCGTAAAGAGACATCGAGAAGAAGTATCCTACATTATCCACCGTAGAGATTATCACAGTTAGGATGAGGTATGCAAGAGAAAGAGCAATATAGCGCGGTTGTGATATACTCACAGGAAAGAGACTAGATTTGAGAAAGGGGGCTGCAAAAACCATGCTTACACAGATCGAAATAGATGGATTCAAAACCTTCAAAGATTTCAAAGTAGAACTAGCTCCTTTTCAGGTGATCGTTGGGCCCAATGGATCGGGGAAAAGCAATCTTTTTGATGCGTTGAAGCTGTTGTCACTTTTGACAGACAATGATCTAAGTACAGCCTTTCAAGGGCTGCGTGGCGATGCTGATGAATTGTTTACAACCTTACCTGATGGAAAGTCTGTTGACCAAATCCGCATCGCTGTCGAGATGTTAGTTAATCGTAAGTTGAGGGACAGAGGGGAGGGGGAAATCGAACTAATAAGTGATGAAATTGGGCTGAGAAAGGAAGTTGCGCTGAAATTTACGTGCTTGCGCTACGAATTAGAAATAACTCTTGGCACTGATGGGTATGGTTTGGAACGGCTATACGTTACACGTGAGTCCTTAAAATCGATCCTACCAGATGAAGATAGTTGGTCTAGAAAATATGGGCTTTCATCGCAGAATAATTGGTTACCAGAACCATCAAAGGATCAGGCGATCTTCATCGATACTATATTAACGACTATTGCTATTCTTGAATCAAGAACCGATAAGTCAACGGCTGAAGCAAAACAACCCATAATCTATTTGTATCATGATAGTGATAAACATGAAAGAACTAGAAGGTTTTATACTGCGGAAGTTCAACGTACAGTGATGAGCAGAGTAGACGACACAGAGCATCCTCATATTCTTGCTGCTCGTGAAGAACTTCGCTCATTGAAGTTTTTACATCTGAACCCTGAAGCACTCCGCCATCCTAGTTCGACCAAGGCTCCTCGCTCTATCTCACCTGATGGCAAGAACCTGCCCACAGCGCTAGTACGTATGCAGCTAGAAGATAAGTTTGCTTTGACTGATGTTTCGCGTGACATGGCAAATTTGGTACCCGGTATTCTCAAAATAAGAGTGGAACAGGATAAACCAAGCGATGAGTATGTTATATACGCCGAAACTTCAGATCAGCGATCCTTTTCATCGCAAGTACTCTCTGATGGAACGCTACGCCTACTTGCCCTGGCAACACTAAGAAATGATCCACAATTTCATGGAGTACTTTGCCTCGAGGAACCAGAGAATGGAGTACATCCTCTACTTCTTAAAAACATGGCTCGAGTATTGCGAGAAATGGCGACTGATTTTAATGACCCTCAGCAAGTAGATGAGCCTTTGCGGCAAGTATTGATTACAACACACTCCCCGTCGTTTATCAGCCAACCCGAAGTGATAGACTCGCTACTTTTGGCTATCATGCCAGTACAGGTTCAAGGTAAGAATGCTCCTTCTTTACGAGTTACAAGGATAGTGCCAGTAACTTCGTCCAACATATCAGGAACGGACATAAATGGAGATAAGGCTTTAGCAGCCTACACCATCGACATGGTAAGGAAGTATCTAGACAGTGATAGACTTGATGAGGCACGCAACCAACTGAATAAGGTACGAATCTAAACGTCGCCGCGAAACAGATCTAAATTTTCTTTATCAACCAATGGGGGAGAAAATCAGCCTGGAGCGTTTGAAACAAGTACCTTCGTATATACAGTTCGTAGAAGATTTGACTGAGACGCTGATAAATCTCAATCTCATACGAAGAGCAGATAGATAGGACACGGTCAGGAACCCTATCCCCTGAAAGGGGATGGGCTTGTAAACTGTTCCCCATCTTAGGGGGAGGCTGTTGCAAGCCCGGTATCCTGTCCAGGCTCAGTTCCTTCCGATAGCCTGGATACAATCAGTCTAGAAGGAGCTACGTTATCGACAAATATATAGGTACCGGCCCCTCACACGGGGCTAATTGCGGATGCCTCCTCAGTCCGACGCACTACGGTGTAGGGTTGTGCGCCGTGTCGGCGTCTGTTAGATCACTCTCGAAAGGAGTAAAGGTTAAGAGCAACTGACCTTTAGGACACCCGATTTACCTAGCGGGGAAACCCAAAGGGGAAAGTAGCATATCGGGAAAGCAGTTAAACGAGAAGCTATGTATCGTGATGCACTGCAAGTCCTGCGTGCAAGGAAGAGGTGAGGCTGAGTTTGCCGAACCCAAGCATCCAACGGTCGAACGCCGGACCCACCGCAACATAGCCGTAACGGTGCCACTGTCATACCACCATTTTAACCCTATGATGGGAACGCTCTGGACAGTGGGTACGGGGATAACGAACCCTGGGAAGGAAGCGAACGGGAGCCTAAACACGCAAAACGTCTAACAGGGGTAAACGCGGGATGGCCTACGGGACACGAGTCCTACGGTCACGGAGCCGCCATAGTATTGCGCCCATGTGGCATAGAAGTCTCTGCCTCAGAAACGAGGCACCACTAGAGCAAAGTGGTTAAAGCAGCATCTTATCTACTCTCGCAAGAAA
>WNFI01461499.1_pt1 | contig 24080 bp, 28 predicted proteins | sample 5400471 | NCBI WGS metagenome assembly WNFI01 (sample SAMN13153348, study PRJNA577476) | soil metagenome | isolation source: 100 cm saprolite on Douglas fir-dominated hillslope | place: USA:California | collected 2013-09-17 | reverse complement strand
GTCCAGCAGCTTGGTGCCGATTTCCTGATGCGCCATTTCGCGGCCGCGATAGCGCAAGGTGACCTTGACCTTGTCGCCTTCCTCGAAGAACCGCTGCATCGCGCGCATCTTCACTTCGTAGTCATGATCATCGATCATCGGCCGGAGCTTGATCTCCTTGATCTCGACGATCTTCTGCTTCTTGCGGGCTTCCGCGGCCTTCTTCTGGGCCGAATATTTGAACTTCCCGTAATCCATGATCTTGCAAACGGGAGGATTGGTATTGGGCGAAATCTCGACGAGATCCATGCCGGCTTCCATCGCCATTTTGATAGCGGCGATCGTTTCGACGTTGCCATGGTTCAGGCCCGTCTGATCGATCAGCTGGATTTCGTGATTGCGGATTTCATCGTTGGTGCGCGGCCCGTCTTTGCTGGCAGCGGGCGGGGCTCTGTTGGGACGGCGAATGGGTAACTCTCCAATGTTGTGGACGAAGGCGACAGTGTGAAGGAATAAGCCCCAACGGGCAAGCAAACTCACGCATCCACGACCATAAACCGCTAAATACGCGACATTTCTGTAACGCCCGCGAGCGCCCGGCAAGTCGGACACCGCGGACGAAGTCCACATAGAGGGCAACCGGTTGCTCCGCAAGCGCCACGACGTCTCCGTTGACGATCGAGCAATGCTCAATCAAACAGCATTCCGAAGAAGGGTGACGATTCATGACCAATTCCGCGGCTGCAGGGCAGGAACCGACGCTTGTGGAAGTCGGCAGCGGTGGCGACCTCAGACAGATCGCCGTGCGCGCCCGCGCCGGCGCACCGCCGGGCCTGCTGTGGCTGGGCGGCTTCAACTCGGACATGCGGGGCACCAAGGCGCTGGCGCTGGATGGCTGGGCGGCCGAGCATGGCCGCGCCTGCGTGCGCTTCGACTATTCCGGCCACGGCGAATCCGGCGGCGCGTTCATCGACGGCACCATCGGACGGTGGCTGGAGGAGTGCGTCGCGGTCTTCGATCGGTTTTGCGCGGGACCGCAGGTCGTGATCGGCTCGTCGATGGGCGGCTGGATGGCGCTGCTGCTGGCGCGTGCGCTGGCATGGCGGCAGGCTGCGGTGCCGCGTGCGACGCTGGCGGGACTGGTGCTGATCGCGCCGGCGCCGGATTTTACAGAGGAGTTGATGTGGAAGGGTTTTTCGCCTGAAGTTCGCGAGGAGATCGAGACCAAAGGCGTCTGGTTGCGGCCCTCGGAATATGGCGAGCCCTATCCGATCACGCGACGACTGATCGAGGAGGGCCGCGATCATCTGTTGCTCGGCAGCGCCATCGAAGTCGGATGCCCGGTTCGAATCCTGCAGGGCGCGCAGGATCCGGACGTGCCGTGGCAGCATGCATTTGCGCTGGCGCACCGGCTGCCCCGCGACGACGTGGTGCTGACCATGATCCAGGACGGCGATCACCGGCTGTCGCGTCCGCAGGACATTGCGCGAATCCTCGCGGCGGTGGCCGAGTTTGGGTGAGTTCTTTCTTTCATCTCGCCTTGAGAGGGAGGAAGAGACACCGCTGTGTTTTGCCGTTCGCGATGATTCGATGCCCAGTTCCATAACGCGACCGTCGCGGGGCATGACGACTGAGACCGGGGAGGCGCGATGCGCTACTTCCACGCCGACACTTCCACGCCGGCAAGTCGCCACTCCGTGCGAACGTCGTCGTTCCGCTCGGCATCGATGCAGCTTGGCGCGAGCGAGTTGAAGTCCGCCTTCGCCATCAATTGCGACAGCGCCCATACTGCCGCGCCGCGCACCAATGGGCTGGCGTCGGAAAGCAGGCGCTCGGCCTCAATCGCAAGCGATGCATCGTTGGAATTGCCGATCGCGATCAGCACGTTGCGGACAAAACGGTCACGGCCGATGCGCTTGATCGGCGATTTCGTGAACATGGCGCGGAACGCCGCGTCGTCGAGCCGCGCCAGTTCGGCAAGATCAGGTGCGCGCAACGCATCGCGCGCGGCAAGTTTGATCTCGCGGCCAGCCTGCGCGAATTTGTTCCATGGGCACGCTGCGAGGCAATCGTCGCAGCCATAGATCCGGTTGCCGATGCCTTTGCGGAACTCCTGCGGGATCGGGCCCTTGCTCTCGATGGTCAGATACGAAATGCAGCGCCGCGCATCGAGCTGGTAGGGCGCCCGAAACGCCGCGGTCGGACAGATGTCGAGACAGGCCTGGCATGAGCCGCAATGGTCGCGCTCAGACGCGTCGCGCGGCAGATCCAGCGTCGTGAAGATCGCACCGAGAAACAGCCATGAGCCGAATTCGCGCGACACCAGGTTGGTATGCTTGCCCTGCCAGCCCAGGCCGGACGCCTGCGCCAGCGGCTTCTCCATGACAGCAGCGGTGTCGACGAATACCTTGGCGTCGCCGCCTGCACGAGCGATCAGCCAGCGCGCCAACAGTTTGAGGCGCTTCTTGATCAGGTCGTGATAGTCGTCGCCCTGGGCGTAGACCGAGATCGCGCCGCGGCTGCGCTGTTCCAGGATCGCCAGCGGATTTTCGTCGGGACCGTAATTGACGCCGACCATGATCACCGAGCGCACCTCGCGCCACATCACCTTTGGGTCAGCGCGGCGCGCGGGATTGTCGGCGAGCCAGTCCATCTGGCCATGCGCGCCGGAATCAAGGAACGCATCAAGCCGTTCGCGAACGCCGGCGATGGCATCGGGATCGGTTACTCCCACCGCATCGAATCCGAGCGCTCGCGCCTCATTGGCCAATGCGGCCTGCAGATCGACGGGATTGAGCTTGATCCGCGCCTTCAGAAGTCGAGATCCACGTAGGTCCGCGACGCCGGCACTCCCGCCAGCCATTCGCTCAGCAGCGGGCGGAACGACGGGCGGGATTTTATCCGCGCGTACCACGCCTTTGCCGCGTCGTCCTCGCTCCATGGCACGTCGCCCAGATAATCGATCGCAGACAGATGCGCCGCCGCGACCAGGTCCGCATCTGCCATGATCCGCTCCTCGTTTGGCCAATCGCAAAACAAGGAATCCGCCATCCAATCATCTGTTCCACAACGCAGGTTTCATGGAATCGATCGTCTAGATAGACCGGACTGCCCGAAATGCGAGTCCGCCATTGTTGCCGGCAGCAGGCGGCGTTCGCCCATCCCGACGCCATGGGCTTCGTCGAGATATTCGCTGATGACGCCGGCGCCGGGAATCGCGGGCAGGCCCCCGGCGATCAGTACCGGCGTGGTTCCCGCCGGGTTCAGGGCGAGAAAGGCCTCCCGCCGGTCCCACGCGCGCTCCTCCACCAGCCGCAGATCGAGGCCGTATTCGCCCATCGCGAGGCGAATGAATCGCGAATGCGGACAGAACGGATGGTGGTACAGCGTGAACATGAGGGCCTTGATAGTTTTTCGATCGTTAAGAAATCGTCTCATTCTCCGGCTATCCAGGATCGGGCCGCCGAAGGGCGCAAACTAGAGCATGATCCGGAAAAGTGGAAACCGGTTTTCCCGAAAAGATCATGCTCAAACAAAAAGATAGCGCTGGGGACTGATTCAACTCAGCTGAATCGGTCCCCAGTGGAGCGAACGGTTCCGGCAACCTGCTTTCTGCATTTTTTGAGATTGCGGCGGGGAAGCGGATAGGCGAGAAGAACCCGGCATTTCCCGGCCCCAATTCACCCAAAACGGACCCCGCGATGATTTCCGATGCAATGAGAGCCGTGATTCTTGGCGTCGTCGAGGGCGTCACCGAATTTCTTCCGGTCTCCTCGACCGGCCATCTGCTGCTGGCGGAACGATTTTTCGATCTCGGCGAGGATAATTTCTGGAAAAGCTTTGCGATCCTGATTCAACTCGGCGCCATCCTCGCCATTCTCGCGATCTATTTTGTCAAATTATGGCGGATCGCGCTCGGTATGTTCAGCGATCCCGAAGCGCGGCGGTTCGTGATCGGCGTGCTGGTGGCATTTCTGCCCGCGGCGGTGATCGGCGCCGCCGCCGGCGGCTATATCAAGAGCTATTTGTTCAATCCCTGGGTGGTGTCCTTTTCGCTGATCGTCGGCGGCGCGATCCTGTTGTGGGTCGATCAGCTCAACCTCAAGCCGCGCTATCACGACGCCACCACGTTCTCGCTGCCGATGTATCTGACGATCGGGTTTGCGCAATGCCTGGCGATGATTCCGGGCGTGTCGCGTTCGGGCGCCACCATCGTCTCGGCGATGCTGCTCGGCGCCGACAAGCGCGCGGCGGCGGAGTTTTCGTTCTTTCTGGCGATCCCGACCATGGTCGGCGCGTTTGCCTACGATCTCTACAAGAACCGCGCCGACATGACCGCGGATCATTCGACCATCATCGCTATCGGCTTTGCGGTGTCGTTCGTCACCGCGATTGTCGTGGTCAAAAGCTTCCTGAGCTACGTTACGCGCCATGGCTTCACGCTGTTCGCGTGGTGGCGCGTCATCGTCGGTACGCTCGGCCTGATCGCGCTGGCGATGGGACGCTGATTTCGCCGGTTCGGCTCATTGCGGGCCACCGGCCGCGCGAACGCGCGCCCGATGATAAACTCCGCGAAGCAACCCAGAGTATGGCAAACGCAGGCTGGATTGCTTCGTCGCGGAGTTTATCATCGGGCCGGCCGAAGGCCGGACCCCGTTGGCTCCTCGCAATGATGGGGTAGCAACCCAGACCGTCACGTGCCGTTGTGCTGGAACTGTCCGCTCTTGCGAAACCGCCAGAGATATTGCGGCACGATCGCTTCCAGCGAATCGGATGTTATCCCGAGACCCTCCAGCGTCAGTCCGGCCGCCTTCGCCGCATCGGACACCACATTGTCGATGCGCAGCAGCTCGAGCTGATCCGGCGTCAGCTTCAGCGGCCCTGGCGCGAATTGCAGCAGCAGCGCGTTCAGTTTGGCGATCCCGAACGGTACCGGCACCAGCACGCGCCTGCGCTCGATGGTCAAGAGAATGATCTCGATGATCTCGCGCATGGTCAGCACTTCGGGCCCACCGAGCTCGTAGATCGAGCCGGCATTGGTCTTGCCGTCGACGGCGTCGGCGACAGCGGTCGCGACATCGCCGACATAAACCGGCTGCATCCTGGTGTCGCCGCCGATCAGCGGCACCACCGGCGACATCCGCGCCAGCGCGGCGAACCGGTTGGTGAACTGATCCTCGGGGCCGAACACCAGCGAAGGCCGGAAAATCGTCGCCGATGGAACTGCGCCCAGCACCGCCTTCTCGCCGGCGGCCTTGGAGCGGCCATAGCGCGACGGCGAATTTTCGTCGGCGCCGATCGCCGAGACATGCACCATGCGCGCGCCGACAGCGGCGGCGGCCCTGGCGACGGCACCGGCGCCCAGCGCCTGCACGGCGTCAAAAGTCTGTGCGCCGCCCTCGGCGAGAATCCCGACCAGGTTGATGGCGGTGTGCGAGTCGCGCATGGCGGCTGCGACCGAGGCCGGGTAGCGCAGATTGGCCTGCACGGCATGGATCTGGCCGACCCTGCCGAGCGGCTGCAAATGTCCCGCCAGTTCCGGCCGCCGTACCGCGACCCGGATGCGGTAATCGCGCTTGGCCAGCGCGCGGACCACGTGCCGTCCGAGGAAGCCCGATCCGCCGAAAACCGTGACGAGGGTGTCGATATTCGAGGGCTTATTCGATAACCGGCCCGGGCCCAGGTGGCGGAATTGGTAGACGCGCTGGCTTCAGGTGCCAGTGGCTTAACGGCCGTGAAGGTTCGAGTCCTTTCCTGGGCACCACCCATGCCCAAGCCCATTCGCCGCCAGCGTCCGATATCAGCCGCGGATCGATGGAAGGTGCGCAGTCCTCTCGTTTGTTTGCGATTTCAACGATAGTTTAGGCTGCGCCGATTCGATGATTCTAGCGCGCATTCCGCAAAAGCGGGCACCGGTTTTGCGATCCGAATGCGCGCAGCTTCTTGAAAGAGTGCATTTTCTGCGGCAAACCGGATTCCACTTTGCCGGATAATGCTCTCAGACGCCGAGGTTAGCCAGCCCATGACCATCCGCCTGCATCGCGGCGATTTGCCGGATCTTTCCCGCTACACCGATTCGGTGGCGATCGATACCGAAACCATGGGGCTCAATCCGCATCGCGACCGGCTCTGCGTGGTGCAGTTGTCGAACGGCGATGGCACCGCCGATGTGGTGCAGATCCCGCAAGGTCATAGCGACGCGCCACATCTGAAAAAGCTGCTGGCCGATGCGAAAATCACCAAGATTTTTCATTTCGCCCGGTTCGATATTGCCGCGCTTTACAACGCCTTTGGCGTGATGCCGCAGCCGGTCTACTGCACCAAGATTGCGTCGCGGCTTTGCCGCACCTATACCGACCGCCATGGTTTGAAAGATCTGGTGCGCGAAGTGCTCAATGTCGATCTGTCGAAGCAGCAGCAGTCCAGCGACTGGGGTTCGCAATCCCTGAGCGACGCGCAACTGGCCTATGCAGCCTCCGACGTGCTGCATCTGCACGGCCTGCGCGAGCGGCTCGACGTGATGCTGGCGCGCGAAAATCGCACGGCACTGGCGCAGGCCTGTTTCCAGTTCCTGCCGACCCGGGCCACGCTCGACCTTTCCGGCTGGGAAAACGAAGATATCTTTGCCCATTCGTAGCGGCGGTCGCACGAAGTGACGTGTTGATGCTGCCGCAGGGGCATTTTCCGGCAAAGTGGAATCCGGTTTGCCGGAAAATGCTCTGTTTTAACGAGGTGTGGGTATTCTACCGCAGATAAGTCTACCTAATCTGCGTAAACCTGATTGCGAAGCAAAACCGGTCTCCATCCTCCGGATCACGTCCGAGGGCAGGCTTTTGCGGAATACGCGCGCCGCCCCGTTTCGGTCACACTGCTCATTCTGGGTGAGCGGGCTGCGCCCACGGCCGGTCCAGTGTAAGCTGGATGGGCAAACCTCGGCGCTTCGGAGCAGCGGTGAATTCGGTTCAGAGCCCAGCCTATCAAGCCGGAATGGACGCGCGCTTTGCTATCGCCGCGCGCCACAGCCGGCTGGTGCGGATTTTGCGCGTCGCGGTGCCGGCGGCCGTGATCCTGGCGATGACCGCGATCGTCGCGATCTCGATCTTCAATCCATTCCGCATTCTGGCCAAGCTGCCGCTCGACATGGGCAATCTCGTGGTGTCCGGCACCAAGATCACCATGGAGTCGCCGCATCTGTCGGGCTTTTCGCCGGATCAGCGGCCGTATGAATTGTGGGCAAGGACGGCGACCCAGGACATCACCGATCCGGATCATGTCGAGCTTGCCACGCTGCGCGCCAAGGTTTTGATGGAAGACCAGACCACGGTCACGATGGATGCCCGCACCGGGCTGTTCGACACCAAGTCGCAGTTGCTGGATCTGCACAAGGACATTTTCCTGCAGTCCTCGACCGGCTACGAAGCGCGCCTGACGTCGGCATTGGTCGATATTGCCAACGGCACGGTGGTGTCGGACGAACCGGTCGATGTCAAACTGCTGAACGGCACGCTTCGGTCCGATCGGCTCAGAATTACCGAAAAAGGAGACGTGGCTCGGTTTGAAGGAAACGTCGTAATGAACCTGATCATGGACAATCCTCCGGCCGACGCATCGGCGCAGCCTGCCACCGAGCCTGCCCCCGCGCCCAATCCTCCCGCCCAGCCCACCAAGGCGCATTCTTCGTCTGCCAGCCGCGCCAGCGCGAAATGAATTCCATCATGATGCACGCTCACCGCAACTCGAATGACCGGCACATCATGCGCGCTTTTTGCGCCGGGCTGATTGCGCTCGCGATGATCGCCGGCAGAGCCGGCGCGCAAAGCACGGTGCAGGGCGTGCCCAACGCCATGCAGGGTTTCTCGCAAAATCGCGACCAGCCGATTCAGATCGAAGCGGCGTCGCTCGAGATGCGAGACAAGAAAAAGGAAGCGACGTTCACGGGCGACGTGAAGGTGGTGCAGGGTGACACCACCATGCGATCGAAGATTCTTGTCGTGTTCTACGATAGTGCCGGTTCGGCGGCGCCGGCTGGCTCCGCGGCGCCGGCGGCTTCCGCCAAGGCGCCGATCAAATCGGCAACGCCCGGGCCCGGCGGCAGTTCGTCGATTCGCCGATTGGAAGCCAAAGGCAATGTGGTGGTGACCCAGAAGGATCAGGTCGTGACCGGCGAGACCGCCGTGTTCGATACCAAGACCAATCTCGTCACCATGCTCGGCGGCGTGGTTCTGACCCAGGGCAAGAACGTGCTGCGTGGCGATCGCCTGGTGGTGGACATGACGACAGGCGTGTCGCGGGTGGAATCCGACAGCGGCCGGGTCCAGGGCCTGTTCCAGTCCTCGGGACAGGGTGGTGGCCCACTGATCCCCGGGCCAGCCGCGCCGGCCGCCAATCCTGGACAAAAATCGAAATAGTATCAATCGGTTGGCAAAGTGTTACCGGTGCGGCGATTGAATCCAGGGCGGCAACCCTATACACCCGCCGAACAGTTGTTGGCGCGACCGGCGCCGGTATGCTTGGCGTTTCGGTGGGCAAGGGACATCTACTCATCCATGCTCACCCGGCGAATCGAGATTGCCGTACAATTTGAGCGGAAGACCCCGAGAGGCTGAACGACGCGCGGATGGTGGATTTCCTCGGCATGTTCCGTCGGCGCGCGCCCAAACGCGGCCCGCAAGGCTTCGCACGGTCGAACGCCGACATCACCGCGCTTGGCGACAACATTGGTGACCTGCTGACAAGCCCGGTTCGCGATGCTCCGCCACTGTCGCGTGAGGCAACGCGGGATGTTCCGCATGTTCCGGCTCCGAAAAAAGCGGCGTCCCAGCCGGAAAAACCTCGCTCGCGCGGCAAGACCAACGGCGCCGCGGTGCCGCGCCTGGCAACCCGCGCGGGCTATCTGGCTGTGCATAGCGTGGAAAAAAGTTTCGGCTCGCGCCATGTCGTTCGCGGCGTCAGCATCTACGTCCGCCGTGGCGAGGCGGTGGGTTTGCTGGGCCCCAATGGCGCCGGCAAGACCACGGTTTTTTACATGATTACCGGTCTGATCCCGGCCGACCGGGGCACCATCGAACTCGACGGCCACGACGTCACCAGGCTGCCGATGTATCAGCGCGCCCGGCTCGGCATCGGCTATTTGCCGCAGGAAGCCTCGATCTTTCGCGGCCTGACCGTCGAACAGAATATCCGTGCCGTGCTCGAGGTGGTCGAGCCGAGCCGCAAGAAGCGCGAGCACGAGCTGGATTCCCTGCTGCAGGAATTCAACATCACAAAGCTGCGCAAGACGCCGTCCATCGCGCTGTCGGGCGGCGAGCGGCGCCGGGTGGAAATTGCCCGTGCGCTGGCCACCCGGCCCAATTACATGCTGCTCGACGAACCATTCGCCGGTATCGATCCGATTGCGGTCGGTGACATTCAGGATCTGGTGCGCCATCTCACCAATCGCGGGATCGGTGTGCTGATCACCGACCACAACGTGCGGGAAACGCTGGGGCTGACCGATCGGGCCTATATTGTCTATGCAGGGGAGATCTTAACCGAGGGCAACCCGGACGAGATCGTCAACAACCCGGATGTCCGGCGGCTTTACCTTGGCGAGGAATTCCGCCTCTAACCCAAATTTACATTTCGTCAAGCCGTGTACATCGCGATTGGAAAGAGTTAAGCAAGAAACGGACCAACTGCTGGATCGGTTTTTGCATCGATGGCCTTATCGCAGCGATTAGAGTTCCGGCAATCGCAGTCGCTGGTGATGACGCCGCAGCTGATGCAGGCCATCAAGCTGCTGCAGCTGTCAAATCTCGACCTTTCCGCCTTCGTTGAGGACGAATTGGAGCGAAATCCGCTGCTGGAGCGCGCCAGTGACGGCAATGAGCCGACGGCGCCGGGCGAGCCGACCCCGGATCGGGCGGAGTTTTCCGGTTCTGACGATCAGGGTTCCGGTCCCAGCGATGACGGCGCCACGGACCGTTTCGACACGCCGGATCGGGCCGCGGGGGATGGTTTCGAGCCCGCCCAGGAAGAATGGATGAACCGCGATCTCGGCAGCCGCACCGAGATCGAGCAGACCCTCGACACCGGCCTGGATAACGTGTTTCCCGAAGAGCCCGCCGAGGCCGCGGCGCGGTCAGCACAGGACGCCGCGCCAACCGCCTACACCGAGTGGGGCGGTGGCGCGTCAAACGACGACAGCTACAATCTCGAAGCCTTCGTGGCCGCCGAGACCACGCTGGGCGGCCATCTTGCGGAACAACTGGCGGTGGCGTTTACGGCGCCAGGGCAACGCATGATCGGGCAATATCTGATCGATCTGGTGGACGAGGCCGGTTATCTGCCCGCCGACATGGGCCAGGCCGCCGAGCGGCTCGGAGCATCTGCGGCAGACGTCGAGGCGGTTCTCGCGGTGTTGCAGAAATTCGATCCGCCCGGCGTCTGCGCGCGCAACCTCAGCGAATGTCTGGCGATCCAGCTCCGCGAGCACAATCGTTACGACCCTGCGATGCAGGCGCTGGTCGAACATCTGGACCTGCTGGCGAAACGCGACGTCGCCAATTTGCGAAAAATCTGCGGCGTCGATGACGAGGATCTCGCCGACATGATTGCCGAAATCAGGCGTCTCGATCCGAAGCCCGGATTGAAATTCGGCTCGGCGCGGGTGCAGACGGTGGTGCCGGATGTGTATGTGCGGCCGGGCCCCGACGGTGGCTGGCTGGTCGAGCTCAACAGCGACACCCTGCCAAGGGTGCTCGTGAACCAGGTCTATTATTCCGAATTGTCGAAGACGATCCGCAAGAATGGCGACAAATCCTATTTCACCGACTGCCTGCAGAATGCGACGTGGCTGGTGCGCGCGCTCGATCAGCGCGCCCGCACCATCCTGAAGGTTGCGACCGAGATCGTGCGTCAGCAGGACGGGTTTTTCACCCACGGCGTCGCCCATCTGCGGCCGCTGAACCTCAAGGCGGTCGCCGACGCGATCCAGATGCACGAATCGACGGTATCGCGGGTTACCGCGAACAAATATATGGCGACCAATCGCGGCAGCTTTGAATTGAAGTATTTCTTCACCGCGTCGATTGCCTCGGCAGACGGCGGCGAAGCCCACTCGGCGGAGGCTGTTCGTCATCATATCAAGCAATTGATCGATGCCGAAAGCCCGGCGGTGATCCTGTCCGACGACGCCATCGTGGAACGATTACGCGAGGCCGGCATTGATATTGCCCGTCGCACCGTCGCGAAATATCGCGAAGCGATGCGAATTCCGTCTTCGGTGCAGCGCCGCCGTGACAAACAGAGCATGCTAGGCAATGCACTCAATGCGGCGCCTGCGACGTCCTCCGACCGGTCCCGCGACATTGCACCGGCGTGATGGGGTGTTGTCTCTCTGGATACCGTCCCTCCCTTCCTGACGAATCGAGGCCTTAACATGACCATCCGCGTCTCGGGCAAAAGCATCAGTGTCGGCGAAGCGTTGCGCGGGCGGGTCAGTGAGCGCACCGATGAGGTGCTGAGGAAGTACTTCGATGGCAACTATTCGGGCCATCTCACCCTGAGCAAGGATGGTTTCGGCTTCCGCACCGATTGTGCATTGCACCTGGATTCGGGGGTGACGCTGGAAGCCGAGTCCAATGCAGCCGATGCCTATGCCAGCGCCGACCAGGCCTTGGCGCAGATCGAGAAACGGCTGCGCCGCTACAAGAGCCGCCTCAAGGACAGGTCCGCCCGCAAAAACCACGCTGCGGCCGAGGCGATTGCGGAACTGGAGGCACCGACCCTCGATGCCGCGAGCTACATCATCGAGGCCCCGGCGGGAGAAGGCGAGGATGACGCCACCCGCTACAATGCGGTGATCATTGCCGAGGCCACCACCTCGCTGAAGCGGCTTTCGGTCAGCGAAGCCGTGATGGAACTGGATTTTACCGGAGTTCCCGTGATCGTGTTTCAGCATGGCAGCAGCGGGCGGGTGAACATCATTTACCGGCGGCCGGACGGCAATGTGGGCTGGGTCGACCCACCGGTGGTAAACTCGCCCAATCGCCATTGACGCCCCGCCGGACGGTCCCTATGGTCCGCCGCCTTTGAAGGCCCGGGCCGGAGAGAATGAGCAGGAGTTGGCACTGATTTTGCGTTCGGATCGATGAAGAATCGATGAAAATGAATGGATGCCCCCGACTGGCAATCAGGGCATCTTCGAACCGCGAAACGGCAATGCTTCCGCCTGAAAATGTTTCCCGCTTGACGCGGCCTGTCTGAAGTCTATTTCACAAACTGACGGTCAAACTTCACCTCGGAACGCTCCATGATGATCACCGATCTGGTCGCGCCCGAGGCGATTCTTCCGGCGTTGAAAGTGAACAGCAAGAAACAGGCGTTGCAGGAATTGGCTGCGCGCGCCGCGGAGCTGACCGGGCAGAACGAGCGTTCGATTTTCGAGGTTTTGCTGCAGCGCGAAAAGCTCGGCACCACGGCGGTGGGCTATGGCGTCGCGATTCCGCACGGCAAGCTGCCCAAGATGGAAAAGCTGTTCGGCCTGTTTGCACGCCTGGAACGGCCGATCGATTTCGAGGCGATGGACGGCCAGCCGGTCGATCTGGTGTTTTTGCTGCTGGCACCGGAAGGCGCCGGCGCCGATCACCTCAAGGCGCTGGCTCGGATCGCGCGGCTGCTGCGCGATCAGGACGTCGCCAAGAAGCTGCGGGCCTCACGCGACGCGCAAGCGATCTATTCGGTGCTGGCGCTGCCGCCGGCGAGCGCGGCATAGGGCGGAATGCCAAATACGCTTATCGCTACTCGGTCTGGCTGGATAACTGACCCGGAGGCGTTGATTCATGCGGTTCAATCCGCACTGCAAGAAGCATTGAAAATACCCGAATGGGACCGAACGCTCCGTCTGGTCGAACATCCGGCTTCTCACTTCGCGGTTCCACCCGGCCGTGGCGAGAAATTTACGCTCATCGAAGTCACGATGTTTTCCGGACGGTCGATAGGTGCCAAGCGAGCGCTCTACCAAGCCCTCGTTCGCAATCTTGCTGGGCTCGATGTCCCGCCGCTCGATGTCAAAATCACGCTCATCGAGACACCGCCAGAGAATTGGGGTCTCAGGGGCGGAACGCCCGCTTCAGAAATCGACCTCGGCTTCAAGATTGACGTCTAGTCTAGAGATGCGCGGGCCGTGCCCGAAAAGATCGAGTACGGAAGCCCGCGTATCGCAAACACAATTCAACCGCGCGGCCGCATCCAGTACGGCACAAGGGCAGCTTTAGTGGACACTAACGGCCTGCAATTCCTGGCTCCAGGCGTTCGCGATCGCCGCTTCGCGGCTGTCGGTCAGCATGATCGGGGTTCCGTCCGCGGAATGCAGCGCGAACAGTTTAAGTCCCGGCGCGATGCGTGGCGCCTGGGGAAACAGCCCCGGGACGTCCTCGGAACGGATCTGCTTCACGTAGGCAATATGGCCTTCGCCTAAGGTCGCCAGCGCCTCGGTGGAGACGCCCGCAGCGTCAAATACATTACCAGCTTCAGTCATGGTCTCGACTCCTCTGTGAGATTAAGCGGTCGAGTCCGCTACTCGTTCCATTATTCATGTTCATTGATGGCAATCGTCTTAACGACGCGTTCAGGCTCAGGCCTGGCCAGGTCGACGGACAACAGCCCGTTTTTCAAGTCCGCGCCCAGTACCTGCATCCCTTCGGCCAGCACAAAGGTGCGCTGGAAATGCCGTGCGGCGATGCCGCGATGGATGTACTGCCGGGTCTTGTCGTCCTGCTGGCGGCCCCGGATCACGAGCTGGTTTTCCTCAATGGTTACATCGAGTTGGTCGCGGGTAAAGCCCGCAACCGCCAGCGTGATCCGCAGGCGTTCGGGGTGGCCGTTGTTACGGTCGCACCGCTCGATGTTGTAGGGAGGATAACCGTCGGCGCCTTTAACGACGCGATCGAGCGCACGCTCGATTTCGTCGAATCCCAAAAGGAACGGACTGGATAACGAAGGAACACGCGACATAGTTTTACAAAGCCCTCTCGAAGCGACTTTGGTGCGCCCAACCAGCAAAAGCGGGAAGCCCACTTCGGCGGATCATGCGCTGGGGCCCTTGCGGCACCCCATACGACCGGTTGGCGGGTTTGCTGTCCGGTCAACAGGCAATATGGGAATGATCTGCGGGGGGTCAAGCACCTTGCGGAACCATCCACATTGGGCCGAGACGGGTCAGAGGTTGATCCTGCGACGGCCGTCGGCGCTGAACAGATGCAGCTTGTCGCGCGGCGCAATCGCCCTGATTCGCTCGCCGATGTCAGGCGCGGTCGATCCCGGAATCCGCACGATCACCTCGCCCTGCGGCAATTCGCCGGGCTTGGCACTGACGGCCGGCGCCGCGCCGCGGGAGCGGGTGCCGTAGACAAAAGTTTCCGGGCCGACCCGCTCAATCGCCTCCACCGTGAGGTCGAGGGTGATACCGCCTGTGGCAACGGTGTCGGCGGAGATCACCAGATCTTCCGGCCGGATTCCCAAAATGCCGGCATCGGTGGTGGCTCGGCTGTCGCCAGCGAACTGCAACCGGATCTCGTCGGAGCGCATTGGCATCAGGTTCATCGGCGGTGCGCCGATGAACGACGCCACGAAGGTGGTGGCGGGTTTTTGATAGATGTCGAGCGGGTTGCCGATCTGCTCGACCTTGCCGCCGTTCATCACCACCAAAATATCCGCCAGCGTCATCGCCTCGAGCTGGTCGTGGGTGACATAGATCGACGTCGTATTCAGCCGGCGCTGCAATTTGCGAATCTCGACCCGCACGGCGATGCGCAGCTTGGCGTCGAGATTGGACAGCGGCTCGTCGAACAGGAACACTTTGGGCTGGCGCACGATGGCGCGCCCCATTGCGACGCGCTGGCGCTGGCCGCCGGACAGTTGCCGCGGCTTGCGGTCGAGCATCGGGCCGATCTCGAGAATCTGCGCGGCTTCGCGAACCCGGCTGTCGATCTCGCCTTCGCGCATGCCGCGGTTACGCAGGCCATAGGCCATGTTGTTGTAGACGCTCATATGCGGATAGAGCGCGTAATTCTGAAATACCATGGCGATGTCGCGCTCGGCCGGCTCGACCTGATTGACGATGCGCCCGCCGATGTCGATGTCGCCTGACGTGATGGTCTCGAGACCCGCAACCATCCGCAGCAGGGTCGATTTGCCGCAGCCCGACGGGCCAACCAGTACGCAGAACTGGCCGTCGCCAACCTCGAAATCGATGCCCTTGATGGCTTCGACGCCACCCGGGTAGGTTTTGCGGACGTTGCGGAGGGCGACGTTGGACATGAGCTACCTTTGGTACGGGCGAATAGTGAATGGCGAGTCTTTGCATGACGATCACGACCGCGACCGGCGGCAGCATCGCCAATACAGCGGTGGCCATCACGACCGGCCATTCGGTCAGCGCGTCGGTGGTGGTGATCATCTTGCGGATGCCGATGACGATGGTCTGCATGTCGTCGCGGGTGGTGATCAACAGCGGCCAGAGATATTGATTCCAGCCGTAGATGAACAGGATCACGAACAGCGCCGCCATGTTGGTGCGCGACAGCGGCAGCAGCGTATCCTTGAAGAAACGGAACGGCCCGGCGCCGTCGATCCGCGACGCCTCCAGCAATTCGTCGGGCACGGTCATGAAAAACTGCCGGAACAACAACGTCGCGGTGGCAGATGCGATCAGCGGCAATGTCAATCCGGGATAGCTGTCGAGCATGCCGAGGTCGGCGGCGATCTTGTAGGTCGGATAGATCCGCACCTCGACCGGCAGCATCAGCGTTATGAAAATCATCCAGAAAATCCACATCCGGAACGGGAAGCGGAAATAGACGATGGCATAGGCCGACAGGATCGAGATCGCGATCTTTCCCAGCGCAATCGAGAGCGCCATCACCAGCGAGTTGAACAGCATGACGCCGACCGGCTCGCGGGTCGAACCGCTGGTGCCGACAAAAATGGTTTTGCTATAGTTTTCAAGAAAATGCCCGCCCGGCAGCAGCGACATCTGGCCGTTGGCGATCTGCACGGCTTCCTGGGTCGACGCGACGATGGCGAGATAGACCGGAAACGCCACGATGGCGATGCCGATCCACAGAATGAGATGGGCGATGGTGCGTTGGATGCCCTCGCGCTCGACCATCAGGAGATGCCTCCCGTTCCGCTCGCGGCGAGCATGACAATGCCGCGAGTATCACGGGACTTATGCGGCGCGTTGTACCCCTGACCCTCCCCAACAAGGGGGGAGCGAACACAAAAAGTTACAGTCGCGTCAAGAGCAGAGAATTCGAGTTTGAAACGGCATGAATGAATGTGTTGCGCCAACTCCAAATGCTGTGCGGCCCCCTCCCCCCTTGTGGGGGAGGGGCGGGGAGGGGGGTAGCCCAGAAGCCATGCATATCTGGAACGCGCACACATCAGTACGTGACCTTACGTTCGACATAACGGAACTGGATCGCGGTGAGCGCCACGACGATCACCATCAGCACCACCGATTGGGCGGCCGAGCTGCCGAGGTTGCCGCCGAGCAGACCGTCGAGATAGACCTTGTAGACCAGCGTCTCCGTCGCCTTCGCCGGGCCGCCGCCGGTCATCGCGTCGATGATGCCGAAGGTATCGAAGAAGGCGTAGACGATGTTGACGACGACCAGAAAGAAGATGGTCGGCATCAGCAGCGGGAAGGTGACGGTCCAGAACCGCCGCATCGGTCTCGCGCCATCGATCGCCGCGGCTTCGAGCACGCTCTTCGGAATCGATTGCAGCCCGGCGAGAAAGAACAGGAAATTGTAGGAGATCTGTTTCCAGGCGGCGGCGAGCACGATCAGGATCGCCGCGTGATTGCCGTTGAGCTGTGGATTCCAGTCTATCCCCAAGTCGCGCAGGCCGCGCGCCAGCACGCCGAGCGAGGGATGCAGCATGAAGATCCACAGCACGCCCGCAACCGCGGGCGCCACGGCATAGGGCCAGATCAGCAGCGTGCGGTAGATGCCGGCGCCGCGCAGCGGCTTGTCGGCCATCACCGCGAGCAACAGTGCGAACGAGAGCGACGAGCCGGCGATGGCCGCGGAAAACGCAAAGGTCCTGGCGATGGCGTTGAAATATTCCGGCTGGCTCAGGAGATCGGCGTAGTTCTCGAACCAGATGAAGGTGGTTGAGAGTCCGAACGCGTCTTGCAGCAGAAACGATTGCCACATCGCCTGGGCGGCCGGCCAATAGAAGAAAATCAGAACCACGCCGACTTGCGGGGTCAGCAGCAGAAACGGCAGCAAAGGCGAATGGAAGACCGACTGTTTTTGCATGCTCGAATTAACCGTCCCGGCAGAGCACGTCATGGCCGGGCTTGTCCCCCAAGCCGGATGTTTCCGGCTTGGGCCTTCAAACAGAACGCAACTCGGCGCAGCCGAGTTGCTATGCATCCACGTCTTTCTTGCGGCGATCTTGTCAAGACGTGGATGCCCGGGACAAGCCCGGGCATGACGACTTGGGCGTCTCGTTCTACATGCGATGCACACAAGCGCCACGATGAACTAACGGCTGACGGTACGTTCGAACTGCCGCAGCATCGCATTGCCGCGCTGCACGGCGGTGTCCAGCGCTTCCTTGGCGGATTTTTTGCCGGCAAGCGCCGACTCGATTTCTTCCGCCCAGATGTCGCGGAGCTGCACCATGTTGCCGAGCCGCAGGCCGCGCGAATTCTCGGTCGGCTCCTTGTTGGTTAGTTCCAGGAGCGGCGTCTCAAGATAGGGCTGGTCCTTGTAAAAGCCCTGTCCCTTGGCCTTGGCATAGGCCGCCTTGGTGATCGGCAGATAGCCCGACGCCTTGTGGATCGCGACCTGACGGTCGGTGTCCGACAGGTAGCCCAGGAATTTGGCGACGCCCTTGTATTCCTCGGGCTTCTTGCCGCCCATCACCCACAGCGACGCGCCGCCGATGATCGAGTTTTGCGGGGCGCCCTTCACGTCCGGATAATACGGCATCGGCGCGTTGGTCCAGTCGAACTTGGCCTGCGCCTTCACGTTGCCGAAGAAGCCGGACGATGTCAGGAAGATTGGGCACTCTCCCGATGTGAAGCGTCCTTCCGAGGCGTTGGTGCGGCCGGAGTAGTCGTAGGTCTTGTCCTTCTGCAGCTCGACCAGGGTTTCGAGATGCTTGATCTGCAGCGGGCCGTTGAATTCCAGCACGGTATCGAAGCCGTCGAGGCCATTGGCCTTGGACGCAAGCGGCACGTTATGCCATGCCGACAACTGCTCGATATTGACCCATGTGACCCACGCATTGGAGAAGCCGCAGGTCGCGTAGCCGGCGGCTTTCAGTTTCTTTGCGTCTTCGAAAACTTCTGGCCAGGTCTTGGGGATCTCGGCGATGTTGGCCTACTTCAGCGCGTCCCTGTTGATCCACATCACCGTCGAGGACGAGTTGAAAGGGAACGACAGCATCTCGCCCTTCGAAGTCGAGTAATAGCCGGTGATCGCCGGCAGATAGGCCTTGGGATCGAATTTTTCGCCGGTCTCCTCCATCAGCTTGTAGAACGGCCTCACGGCGCCGGTGGCCGACATCATCGTGGCGGTGCCGACTTCGAACACCTGCAGGATGTGCGGCGCGTTGCCGGCGCGGAAGGCGGCGATGCCGGCGTTCATGGTGTCGGGATAGCTGCCCTTGTAGGACGGCACCACTTTGTAGTCGCTTTGCGAGGCATTGAACTCCTCGGCCAGCTTGACCACCACGTCGTTGTTGGCGCCGGTCAGCGCGTGCCACCACTGAATCTCCGTCGCCGCATAAGCGGGTGAGGCGAGGGCGAACGTCGCCGCGAGCGTGGTGGCAACGCCGAAATCTCGAAGAGTCATTCAAATTCTCCCGGGTGGCCGTCATTTGTGCAGTTGAATTGGCGCGCGCGATAGCCGCGCCGAATGACGTGCAGGCGACCGCATAAGCAACCGCATAGTGACGCAATCGTAAGGGGGAAATACCCGCGAAGGGAAGCCGGAAAATAACCGAAGGCGGCGGGAAGCGGACCGCGGACCCGATATCAGCGCTTTCTTTCCGGTCCGCAGACGACGCCCTCGGCTACAAGCGCTTCGATCTCACGCTTCGAATAGCCGAATTCCGCAAGCACGGCGGTGGCATGTTCGCTGAATTTTGGCGGCACGCTGCGCAGCGATGCCTTGCTGCGCGCAAACCGGATCGGCGAGGCTACGCCCTTGTACCAGTCCTTTTCGACCACATCGCCACGATGGATGGTGTGGGCATTGGTCAGCGCCTTGTCGATCGACTGCACCGGTCCGGCGGGCAAGCCGGCATTGAGCAACCGGTCGCACAATGGTTCGCTGTCGTATTGACTGAACACCGCTTCGAGTTCGGAGCGAAGTGCCTTGCGATTGGCTATCCGATCCTTGTTGCGCGCGAAGCGCGGATCGGTGCCGAGTTCCGGCTTGCCGATCTCCTTGCACAGCTTGCGGAAGGTGCCGTCATTGCCGACGCCGGTGAAGATGTTGCCGTCGCGGGTCGGAAAGATCGAATAAGGCACGAGATTCGGGTGCTCGTTGCCCGTGAGCTGCGGCGGTTTGCCATGCATGAAGTAATTCGCCGCGTGGGGATGCATGATGGCGAGGCCGGTTTCATACAGCGTGGTCTCGAGAAACTGACCGATGCCGGATTTCTGCCGCTCCGCCAGCGCCATCAAGATCCCAATCGCCGCATACAGTCCGGTGGTGATATCCACCAGCGGCACGCCGACGGGAATGAACCAGTTTGGGAAATTTCGCGCTGAGCACGTCGTTGCCGATGCCCCATTTGTCGAGCGTGCCCGGCTTGAAATTCTCGATCAGGACGTCGGCGCCCTCCAGCATCTTGAGCAGCACGTCGCGTCCGCCCTGTGAGGCGAGGTCGAGCCCGATCGAGCGCTTGTTGCGGTTGATGCCGACAAAGTAGGCCGCGTCATCGTCATGAAATGGCGGTCCCCAGTCGCGCACCTCGTCGCCGGCCGGCGGTTCGACCTTGATCACGTCGGCGCCGTGATCGGCGAGGATTTGCGTGCAATATGGGCCACCGAGGACGCGCGTGAGATCAATCACGCGCAGTCCGGTCATGGCTCCTTGGGCATTTTCGTTTGTCATGAGCCGCTTTTTGCGAGGTTGGTATGGATGCCGTCGAGGCATTAAGCATCAGAGACGCTTCTTCGCAAATGCCCGGCCGGATGCAGACTTCAAATATTTCTCGAATTCGAATGCCTGTTTCATCGCTAAACGCGACATAGGTTTTCACCCGCCAAGGCTTGTATTTGGATGTATGCGTCACTTCACCAGCGTTGTGCTTTGCCAATCTCGCGCGCAGGTCTTCAGTAATCCCGACGTAGAAATGCTCGGAATCATGATTTTCGAGAATATAGACGTACTTCATAGGAATCTGCGGCAGCCTTCGCAACGATAGGGCTTGCCGAGCCGAAGCTGGCGAAGCCAGCGACGGCTGGTGGAGCCAGGCGGGATCGAACCGCCGACCTCTTGCATGCCATGCAAGCGCTCTCCCAGCTGAGCTATGGCCCCATAACCTGCCGCGCGTTCAAATCACCGCGTGCGGCAAAAACCCTGATCACAGTTCAGGGCTGATCTCAAGTCTCCTCGTCGCCGGAAACGTCGCCGATGATGTCGGTCACGTCCTCGTCGCCTTCTTCCTCGTCGGCAATGAAGGTCGAATCGTCATCGTCGTCGTCTTCGAGGGTCTCGTCGATCTCGATGTCGTCTTCCGACTCCGGAACGACCGCCTTCACCTTGCCGCTGTTTTCCTCGGCATCGGCCTCTTCCAGCGGCACCAATTCCTCAGCCTCGGCGGGCTCCGGCGTCGCTTCGGCGGCGGAAGCGGCCGCGGCAGCGGCGCGAGACGCCGCGTCGGCGCGGGTCCGAGGCGGCGGAATCGGCGCAATCGGCACGACCTCGCCAGTATAAGGCGAGATCACCGGCGACTTGTTGAGATCGTAGAATTTTTTGCCTGTTGTCGGGCAAATGCGTTTGGTTCCGAGATCGGATTTGGCCACGTGTGGAATCCTGGGAATTCTTGAAAAACGGTGCTTCACTTGGCTAGTTGCTACGCTGCTGTCAATAGCGCTCTGCGCGAGATGGCCCGTGGCGTGACGCAGCGCGGCCCGTGTGCTACGAGCCCGCCGCACAGGGGAACACAATCTTGACTCATTCAGATCACCTTGCAGATCACCTCGTAGATCGCCCTGCCGCTGAGCCGACGCCGCTGGAAGCGCGGAAGGGCGCGTCTCTCGCCGGGCGCGTGCGGGTGCCCGGCGACAAGTCGATCTCCCATCGTGCCCTGATTTTGGGCGCGCTGGCGGTCGGTGAAACCCGGATTTCCGGCCTGCTCGAGGGCGAGGATGTCCTGAATACCGCCAAGGCCATGCGCGCCCTGGGCGCGCGGGTAGAGCGAACCGGCGAGTTCGCTTGGTCGGTGCGCGGCGTCGGGGTGTCCGGTTTCGCGCAGCCCGAGGCTCCGCTCGATTTCGGCAATTCCGGCACCGGCTGCCGGCTGGTGATGGGGGCTGTTGCCGGCTGTCCAATTGTGGCGACATTCGATGGCGATGCGTCGCTGCGTAGCCGGCCGATGCGACGTGTGCTCGATCCGCTGGAACTGGTGGGCGCACGGGTAAGCGACAGCAAGGATGGTGGCCGCCTCCCGCTCACCCTTGCCGGCGCGCGTGATCCTCTGCCGATCCTGTATCGAACCCCGGTGGCGTCGGCGCAAATCAAGTCGGCGGTGCTGCTGGCGGGATTATCGGCGCCCGGAATCACCACGGTGATCGAAACCGAGGCCAGCCGCGACCACACCGAACTCATGTTGAAGCATTTCGGCGCAACCATCGTGACGCAGAAGGAAGGCAGCCATGGCCGCAGGATTTCGCTCACCGGCCAACCCGAACTGCGCGGCGCAGAGGTGGTGGTGCCGGCCGATCCGTCCTCGGCGGCGTTCCCGCTGGTGGCGGCGTTGATCGTTGCGGGATCCGACATCGTGCTGTCGGATGTGATGACCAATCCGCTGCGCACGGGACTTTTCACGACGCTGCGCGAGATGGGCGCCTCGATCGAGCAGAGCGATACACGCGGCGACGCCGGCGAACCGATGGCGCAATTGCGGGTGCGTGCATCGAAGCTGCACGGGGTCGAGGTGCCGCCGGAGCGCGCGCCGTCGATGATCGACGAGTATCTCGTGCTGGCGGTGGCGGCGGCGTTCGCCGAAGGCACGACCATCATGCGCGGCCTGCAGGAATTGCGGGTCAAGGAGTCCGACCGCCTCGAGGCGACCGCCACCATGCTCCGCGTCAACGGCGTCGAGGTCGAGATCGTCGGCAACGACATGATCGTCAAGGGCCGGGGTCATGTGCCCGGCGGCGGCCTGGTTGCCACCCATATGGATCACCGGATCGCGATGTCGGCGCTGGTCATGGGAACTGCATCCGACAGGCCGGTGAAAGTCGATGACACCGCCTTCATCGCCACCAGCTTTCCGGATTTCATTCCGATGATGCGCTCCCTGGGGGCCGAGTTTGTTTAGCGGACTCGAGCTTCCACGGTTTTCGAGGAAATCAGGCCCCGCATGGATATTTGACAATTCGGGTGCTAAGCCCACACAGATCGCGCGGTCGATCCGCGCTTGCGCTTCCTGAAAATCCAGCGAGTGGCACGCTCGGTCCAGAGTATCAAGTCATACGAGCATCTATAAATCACATGATCATCGCCATCGACGGACCGGCCGCATCAGGCAAGGGCACACTCGGCAAGCGGCTCGCCAAGCATTACGGCTACCGTCATCTCGATACCGGCGTGATCTACCGTGCGGTGGCCAAGTCGCTGATGGATGCCGGCGCCGATCTCAACAACGAGATGCTTGCCGTCTCCGCGGCGCTGGAACTTGATCCCGAAAAGTTCGGCAACCCCGCCCTGAAGACCCAGGCGGTGGGTGAGGCCGCTTCGGTGGTCTCGGCAATCCCGCAAGTGCGGCAGGTGCTGATCAATTTTCAGCGTCGGTTCGCGGAGGATCCGCCGGGCGCGGTGCTTGACGGCCGCGATATTGGAACCGTGATCTGCCCTCACGCCGACGTGAAGATCTTCGTTGTGGCCGATCCCAAGGTCCGTGCCCGGCGTCGGACGCTGGAAGCCAGGGCGCGGGGCGAGGACGCCGACGAGGCCGCGGTGCTGGCCGATATCCTGAAGCGCGACGAGCGCGACCAGAACCGGGCCACGGCCCCGCTCAGGCGCGCTGAAGACGCGTATGTGCTGGATAATTCAAATCTGGATATCGAAGCCGGCGTTCGGGCCGCGATCGCCATCGTCGATGCAGTCCGCGCGGCGCGGTGAGCCTTGCGCGGACCAGGGGCGTTCAGTTCTTGGACCAGTAACGGTCGAATGGCAGTTCCTGCGTTACCGGAATGACGATTGATGAGGTCCCGGATTCGATAGCAGCGCCAGGCTCAACTGCCGCGAAAACCGTCACACTGCTGATCACGGCGCCGACCGCGAAAGCGGTGAAAACTGCCGGAACGGAAGTATTTTTTAAATTCTTCATTGTAACCTCTCCCCTGTTTGATAACGCCAGGGATCGTGGCACGGACCGATTAAAGCCCGGTTCCATGGCGCTGCCGGTCCGGCCCTTTTTGCGGAATTCGGTCAACAGGCCGTTGACGAACGGCCTCGGCAGGGCGGCGTTTACGCTTGGTCAGCTATCCGCCGCCCTTGCTCCGGACCGCGCGGAGCGCTATATCCTCACCGTCCGGGCGACATTATCGAGGCCGTCCGAGCGGGCCGGCAGCGGGTCTGATACCCCTGCCGTCATTGGAGGAAAGCCCGCTCCAGGTTCTTGAAGTCGACAGGCTCCGGATCAATCAACGTATCGATCGTGCAGGCATGCTGCCGGCCCGTCCTTGTCCTGTTTGGCAAGGCGGTCGTTAGGGGTTGCGGTCCTCTAACACTTCACGCGCGATACGCCCTTAACCCGAACGGCCAGCGAGACCCGCAATCTGGAGAAAAAATGGCTTCGACTGCTACTTCCTATAATCCTTCCCGCGACGATTTTGCCGCGATGCTGGACGAGTCCTTCGCCGG